>Ga0213866_10000308_pt1 | contig 40696 bp, 37 predicted proteins | sample PICome_11_FD_160079 | JGI IMG/M metagenome (GOLD analysis project Ga0213866, IMG submission 160079) | Coastal seawater microbial communities near Pivers Island, North Carolina, United States - PICO284 | ecosystem: Environmental > Aquatic > Marine > Coastal | place: USA: North Carolina... | reverse complement strand
TTCTGCAACATCAATAATGCCATCTTGAGAGATCATATTTTTCCTCTAGACATAGAAACAGTGTAATGGATGATATTTAAGACATAAAATTTTTTTATCTTTTAAATCAGCGTAACTCAGGCGGCAGTCTAAAATATATATTTTCTTTATTTTCGCCTAACTCTTCTGCAACTGTATTTAGCTCAAGGTTAATTGCTTGAACAACACTCTGAACAATTGATTCTGGTGCAGATGCTCCAGCCGTTATACCAATACTTTTATATTTCGACAAAGATTCAAAATCAAGCTCCTCAGCACCATCTATCAAGACAGAGCTTGCGCCACACTTCTCCGCTAGCTCTTTTAAACGGTTGGAGTTAGAGCTATTTCTTGAGCCAATAACAACAATAAACTCACTCTCAAGAGCAAGTTGCTTAACTGCGTCTTGTCTATTTTGAGTTGCATAACAAATATCATCGCTTTTTGGTTTAAGAATTTTAGGAAATAGTTTATATAAGATTTTTACTATAGCGACAGTATCATCGAGGCTAAGGGTGGTTTGTGTAACATATGCAAGATTTTCAGGCTGAGAAACAGTTAATGATCTGGCTTCTTCCTCATCTTGAACTAAATAAATTTTGCTATTTGAGTCGATGGGATTGTGTCTTCCAAGTGTTCCCTCAACTTCAGGATGTCCCTCATGACCAATTAAAATAATATCTCTTCCGGCCCTGACATGACGTTGAACCTCACTGTGAACCTTAGTAACTAAGGGACATGTCGCATCGAAAGAAAGTAAGTTAAATTCTTCAGCTTCTTTTTCAACCTTTTCAGACACCCCGTGAGCACTAAAAATAACATGAGATGATTGAGGGACTTCGCTAAGCTCATGGACAAATATAACACCCTTGGACTTTAATTCTTCAACTACAGTCTTGTTGTGCACAACTTCATGACGAACATAGATAGGTGGTCCAAATTTTTTTAAGGCTTGATTGACGATATCAATGGCTCGATCTACTCCAGCACAAAATCCTCTTGGGTTAGCCAATAGAACTTTAGTTTTCATCGTGATCCTTTTTGAAGAAATTTTTTAAACTCCGTCAAAAAAAATAAAGCCGCGCCAATTGAAATAAAAGCATCAGCGAAATTAAAAATAAAAAATGAAGTATTGCCAATATGAAAAAATAAAAAATCGGTTACCACCCCATCGGGCAATCTATCAATAATATTTCCAAGCGCTCCAGCAATAATCAAGATCAAAGAAAGACGATTAATAGAGGATTCTTCGCTTTTATACAGTGAATGAAGATAGACAACAATCATCAACCCAAAGATAGATAAACCAAAACTAAATACATTATTATTAAAATCAAAAATACTAAAAGCTATGCCCGAATTGAATACAAGCAATAAATCTAATATTGGTATCAGCGGGATTGCCTTTCCAAAAACTAAGTTTTCTTCAGCAACAAATTTTGATACTAAGTCAATTACAATTAAGAAAAATATAACAAGATAGCCTTGTTTGATGCTAAGCAAATCTTCTATCCTCTCCTGGACCATCTAGATTTTCTACACACCTATTGCATAATTCTGGATGTTTGTTATCAGAACCAACTGATTTATTTCTGTGCCAACATCTCACACATTTTTCCGCAGATGATTTAGATACAGATATTTTTAAAGCATCTCCTTGCAACAGGATGCACTCAGAAACTATCAAAAAGAAATGCATTTCTAATTCAAACTTATTCGCTAAGTTGAAATCATCAGCATTAAGAATTAACTCAATTGATGCATCCAATGAGCCCTTTATAACTCCATCAGCTCTAGACTCTTCAATTCTTTGATTAACTTCTTCTTTTATTTCCAGCATTCTCCTCCAATCTGCATTTGAAAGATCACTATTAAAACTTTCTAAATCTTTTAAGGTTGTTAAAAATACTGAGTCTGCCTCCGCCAAAAGAAAATCATTGCCTTGCCAAATTTCCTCAGCTGTAAATGATAAAACGGGCGAGATTAATACGACGAGTTGATTTACAATCAATTGCATTGCAGTTTGAGCGGATCTTCTTATTTCAGAATCTTGTTGAGTGGTATATTGCCTGTCTTTGATGATATCTAGATAAATGCCACCCAATTGATTCACGCAAAAATTATGTATTCTCTGTATGACTTGATGATATGAATATGCTTTATATAATTCTTTTACATCCTCTTGCAAAAGAGCAAGTTCATGCAAGACCCATTTATCAAGTTCAAGTAAATTATTTAAGTCAATAGAATCCTTATTTGCATCAAAGTCATTGATATTTCCCAATAAAAACCTAAAAGTATTTCGTATTCTTCTGTATTGGTCTGAAACCCTCTTGAATATCTCATCAGAAGCAACCATTTCACTTCTAAAATCAGTTGAAGCGATCCACAGTCTTAGAATATCAGCGCCCAATGTATCCCAAATTTTTTGAGGTGAAATGGTATTACCCAAAGACTTTGACTGTTTTCTGCCTTCATCATCAACTACAAATCCATGAGTAAGAACTGAGTGGTAAGGAGCCATGCCATTTGTAGCAATGCCAGTAAGCAAGGACGATTGAAACCATCCTCTATGCTGATCTGATCCCTCTAGATAAAGGTCTGCAACAACATCTGCACCATATAACTTATCTAAAACACACATGTGAGTTACGCCTGAATCAAACCAAACATCCAAGGTATCGAAAACCTTGGAATAGCACTCGGCATCATCAATTAAGGAATCAAGACTTAAATTATCCCAACCCTCAATACCCTCTTTCTCGATAACATCAGCAATTTGATTGAAAAGCATATTCTGTTTGGGATGAATCTCGCCTGTTTCATTATGAATAATTAAGGTAATTGGAACACCCCAATTTCGCTGTCTCGAAATACACCAATCAGGGCGATCCTTCAGCATTGAAAGAATGCGTTCCTCTCCCCAACTGGGCTCCCAATTAACATCTTTAACTGCGTTCACCGCTCCATCACTTAGACCAGACCTCTTCATTGAAATAAACCATTGTGGGGTTGACATAAAAATGACAGGGGACTTGTGCCTCCAACAATGCGGATATGAATGATCGTATTGTTGATGAGCAAGTAATGCGTTCTTCTCCTGTAATAATTCTATAACGATCGGATCTCCTTTCTTGGTACTTAAGCCGCTTAATGGTCCGTATTCTTCTTTAAAAATGCCTCGATTATCTAAAGCTTTTACTGATTCAAGATCATTCTTTATACAAATAAAGTAATCATCCAGCCCATGTGCTGGAGCAGTATGCACACAACCTGTTCCACTTTCGGTGGTAACATGCTCTCCATGCAATAACTGTGATTCCCTTTCATACAAAGGATGAGCCATTACGATCTCAGTAATTTCTTTTCCTAAAACTGATCCTAGGATCTCTAACTCTATATCCCATCTATCAGAGCATTCATCTACTAGCTCTTTTGCAATAATAAAATTGTCTTTATCTCCTCTTACAAAAACATACTCAATATCTTCATTGATACATACAGCAACATTTGATGGGATGGTCCATGGAGTTGTTGTCCAGATCACGAAATATACTTCTTCAACTTTATCAACTTTATCAACTTGAAATGTTGCGCAAAGCGACTCAATAGACTTAGGTAGCACTTTAAACTTCACATCAATGGAATGGGATTGCTTATCCAGATACTCTACTTCAGCTTCAGCTAAAGCTGATCTGCAATCCATGCAAAAATGGACAGGTTTTTCTCCTTGCTCAAGATGTCCATTAGCAATAATTCTTCCCAATGCGCGAACAGTATCTGCCTCAAAACTTTTATTTAATGATAGATATGGATTCTCCCAATCACCCAATACCCCCAATCGAATAAAATCTTTTCTTTGCTTATCAACCTGAGATTGCGCATATTCTCTGCAAGCTTTAATGAATGATTTTTTATCTCTAACAAGATCACTGCCCTTTCCATGTTTTTTTTCAACATTCAATTCAATGGGCAAACCATGACAATCCCAGCCAGGAACATATGGTGCATCTTTGCCAAGCATGCTTTGAAATTTTATTGTAATGTCTTTAAGAGTTTTATTAACGGCATGACCTAAATGAATATCTCCATTAGCATATGGAGGTCCGTCATGAAGAATAAACTTTTCCTTGCCAGCATTTTGCTCTCTAATTTTTTGATAGAGCTGAATGGAGTTCCAAAATTCTAATATTTCTGGCTCTTTTTTTGGCAAGCCAGCTTTCATCGATAAATCAGTTTCAGGGAGATTTAAAGTATCCCGATATTCTTTACTCATAGAGAATTATTCCAGTATTTCTTTAGCTTGAGATATGTCTTGAAGAATTTGTTCTTTTAAAAGATCAATATTATCAAATTTCTTCTCATCACGAAGTTTATTTTTGAATTCTACAGTCAATCTTTGACCATATATAGACTCACTGAAATTAAATATATGAATTTCGAGAACAGGTTTAGATCCATCTACTGTCGGTCTGGTGCCCATATTTGCAATTCCATTGAATGACTCTCCCGCCAAAGAACACTTAACTGCATAAACGCCAGCTATAGGAAGTCTTTGTTTTGGTATCCAAAGATTTGCCGTAGGCACGCCAATAGTTCTACCTAATTGCTTTCCATAAACAACTTTCCCAGAAAACGTATATGGACGCCCAAGTAATTGTGCCGCCAGTTCAAACTTGCTCTGCAACAGGGCCTCTCGTATTCTTGTGGAGCTTATCCTTAAACCATCTCTTGAGACTGTTTTGTTGGCAATTACTTCTGTTCCGTTGCTCTTGCCCCAATTTTTTAATAGCTGAAAGTCACCAGCTCGCTCTGCTCCGAATCTAAAATCATCCCCAATGATTAAATGTTTTAAGTTAAGTTGAGCCAGAACATCATCAAGAAAACTCTGTGGAGTCATTGTTTTTAAGGATTTATTAAATTGAAGAAAAAATGCAAAGTCTATACCAAAATTTTTTAGCAATTTTACTTTTTCTCTCCAAGGACAAATTCTTGGGGGCGCTGAAGAATTTTTATCTTTAGCTGCAAAATACTCTGATGCATGCGGCTCTGTAAAAAATACCAAAGATGCGCTTGAGCTTTCTCTTGCCTTATCTTTTACTTGATTAAGTATTGCCTGATGTCCAAGATGCAAACCATCAAAATTACCAATGGTCCCACTCATTGACTGATTTGGAAACTTCCTATTAAAAGTTTCTATGTTTCCTATTCCTCTAATTAAGTACATTATCTAAAATCTGCTGACCTAACACCTAGTAAAAAACTGGCTCCAAAATAAATTATTAATGAGCCAATGAGAGCGATAACTAAATGCAAAAGCCTTTGAGCTTGACTCAATAATTCAAAATTAAAATATTGATTAAAAATAAATAAAAAAGATATTAAAGCAATGCTAGCTATTAACACTTTTAAGGAAAAAGCACTTAAAATTCCGGAGAAAGAAATCAACCCGTCTTTTTTTAGAATAAGGCTTAAAATTATTACACTAACTATTGCAGAAATAGAACTTGCAATTGCTAAGCCAAGATGTCCTAAACCCAAATAAAATGCTAATAGGTAGTTCAAAAATATATTTATCAATAAGCTTAACAATGCTATTAACATAGGAGTTTTGGTATTTTGCCTAGAAAAAAATGCTGGAACTAATACTTTCATGGCCATAAAAAAAGGCAATCCAAATGAAAACCCTATCAAACTTAAGCTGGCCTGCTGCACGTCACTCCACAAAAAAGCACCCCTTTGAAAAATAGTAGATAGTAATGGTGATGCAAATAAAGCCAACCCGATTAACGAAGGGACGGCCAGAAAAAAAACTAACTTAAACGCATGCTCAAGCTGTTCACTATAACCTTGAATGTCTTTTTTAGCATAAGCCTTTGAAAGGCTTGGTAAAAGAACAGTCCCAATAGCAATAGCAAATATTCCCATTGGGAATTGTATTAATCTATCTGAAACATATAGCCAAGTTGGACTGCCCGTAATTAGCAAAGATGCAAAAATAGTATCAATTAATAAATTTATTTGGGCTATGCCTCCTGCAACAATAGCTGGAAGAATAAGAATAAAAAATTTTTTGACGCCAGGATTTTGAAAGTCAATTTTTGGTACAGGGATTTTTTTTATCGTTGCCAACGGCGCAATCTGAAAAAGTAATTGGAGAAATCCTGCTAGAAGAACTCCCCAAGCAAGAGCCATAACTGGTATGTCTATTTTTGGAGCAACCAACCATGCCGAACCAATTAAACTTAAATTGAAAATTAAGGGGGTAATTGCTGGAATAGAGAATTTATTATGAGAATTTTGAATGCCTGCTGCAAAAGCAACAAGAGAGATTAATGCAAGATAAGGAAACATAATCCTTAAAAGACTGATAGCTAAATCCTGTTTTTGTATATCAAAATAAAAACCTGGAGCAAATATCAAAATAAATATTGGTGCAAACAATAAAGCCAAGGCTGTAAATATAAAGAGTGCTGAGAGCAAAATACCAAATAATGCATTTAGAAAATCTTGACTGCCCTTATCATCTTTACTACCTAAATACTCAGAGTAAATTGGGATAAAAGCTTGGCTAAATGCACCTTCAGCAAAGAACTTTCTAAAAACATTTGGAATTTTAAGTACAACTACAAAAATATCATGAAAAATGCTTGCTCCAAGGAGATTGGTTGTAAAGATATCCCTTATTAAACCAGCCACTCTTGAAACAAAGGTCCAGCCACCTACCTTAATGCTCGAGAACAAATTTAGATTAGAAGCAGTTTTGTCGGTCACTTAATTTGAAGATGTGTCTTTTTCAAAATCTAAAGCAGCAGAATTGACGCAATACCTCAAACCAGTAGGATGTGGGCCATCTGTAAAAACATGACCAAGATGCGCATCACACTTCGAGCATCTAATCTCAGTTCTAACTCTTGATAGGGAATGATCTTCTAATTCATTAATTATATTGTTATTTGCGGCTTCATAAAAACTTGGCCAGCCACAACCTGCATCAAATTTTGTTTCAGATTTAAAAAGCGTCTCACCGCAACAAATACAAGCATAAACTCCATCCTCAACGTGATCCCAATACTGCCCTGTGAAAGGCCGCTCTGTCCCACTTTCCTGAGTAACATAATAAGATTCAGGTGAAAGCTCATTTCGCAGTTGCTCTTTTGATTTCTTAGACATATGTATAAATAGAATTCCTTTTACCGTAAGTATAATCCATACAAGCGTTTTCTAAACTATGATTTAATATCCCAGTTTCTTACCCAATATATAAAAACCGTATCTATTAAAGCTATCAAAATCTTAATGATATATTTTGCCATAGAGATGGCGAATGCTTGGGAAAATGTTAAATCTGTAGCAAGAACCCAGGTAAATTGATATATCAGGGTATCTATTAGTTGGGATGCCATTGTAGATAGGTTATTTCTAAGCCATAGTTTTTTTCCATTGGTTAAGTTTTTAAGATAATGAAAAAACCATACATCAAATCTTTGGCTTACAAGATATGCAGTTAAGGAGCCAATAATAAAAATTGGTGAATAAAACGCTAGCACTGAAATAGCCTCATGGACCTCTGAGGCTGAACCAGTTAAGTCAGAGGGAAGAAACTTAGTACTAAGCACTAAGGTGAGCATGACTGCTATGTTTGCAACAAATCCAAGCATGACTGCTCGATTGGCTTCATCCTTTCCAAATTTTTCATTTAAAAGATCTGTGGCAAAGTAAATACCTGAATATAAAATAGCTCCCATGCTTACATTGAACTGCATGCCAAATAGGGTTAATTCGCTTACTTTTCCGCCCTGAAGATTACCAAGGACTATTCCAAGGATTACTGCGCAATACAAGCCATACTTACCAAAAAATCTATAAAGAAAAATAGCCAGTGATAAATCGTACAAAACAACCAATAACCATAAAGTTTCTTGGTTTAAATTGGCGAATAGGCTGTCCATTTGGGAATCATTATTACATAGAAATTTATGTTATGAGGTTACATTAATGGATTACGAAAGTTAGAATTATTAGATCATTAAATAAAAAAGAGAGATAAATGAGTGAACTAGGTTTTTATAGATTTGCGAATTCACACCCAGATGAAATTGCTATAGTTGAGCCATCTGAAAAAATTTGGACAAGAGGCGAACTGCTAGCAAAAACAAATCAATTAACACATGCATTAAGAGAATTTGGGGTCAAGAGTGGAGATGTGGTGGCAACTGTATTACCCAACTCAATTGAATACTACATAGCGTACTTGGCTTGCGCACAATCCGGTTTTTACATGGTACCAATCAATTGGCATTTAGCTGGACCAGAGATAGCCTACATTCTCGAAGATTCTGGAGCTAAGGCATTTATTGCATCTGGCGAAGTGCCTGCTATGGAAGAAGCTTGTCAAAAAGCAGTTTCAGCTATTAATTTCCCTGAGCAAGGATGTATAAGTACTACCCAGATGAGTGGCTTTATACATATGGATGAATTTATAGGCTCTCAACCAACTACTAATCCAGAAGAAAGAACTGCAGGTCAAGTGATGAACTATACCTCTGGTACAACTGGAAAACCTAAGGGTGTAAAACGCGCATTAATTCCTGGAGACCCTGATGATGTTTTGAGTATGTTTGCAATGATACTTAGCTTCTTTGAAATTCAACCCCTAGAAAATAATGTTCACATTGTTGGATCACCTTTGTACCACACAGCAGTCCTGGTTCACTCTTCAGCTGCTTTGCATTATGGGCATTCTGTTGTATTGATGGAAAAATTTGACGCGGAGCAAATGCTTTACCTGATTGATAAATACAAGGTTACAACTAGTCATATGGTTCCAACTCAATTTCATAGATTGTTACAGCTACCCGATGAAATCAAAGCAAAATATGATTGCTCATCAACTCGAGCAATGATTCATGCTGCAGCACCCTGCCCAATTCATACAAAACAAGCAATGATTGAATGGTGGGGAAATTCCATATGGGAATATTATGCTGCCACAGAAGGAGGAGGAACAGTTGTCGATGCTGATTCATGGTCTAAGTTTCCTGGAACAGTTGGCAAAGCATGGCCAGGAGCTGAAATCAAAATTATTAATGATGATGGGACTGAGGCTAAACCTGATAATCAAGGCACAGTCTTTATGAAACTTGGTGAAGCAACAAAATTTGAGTACAAAGGGGATCAAGCGAAAACAAAAAAAGAGAGACTGATTTTTGATGATCAGGTTTATTTTACTGTTGGTGATATTGGATATTTAAATGATGAAGGATATTTATTTTTATGTGACAGAAAAATAGATATGATTATTTCTGGCGGAGCCAACATATATCCAGCTGAGATTGAAAGCGCTTTCCTCATGCACCCTGCTGTTGCAGATGTAGCTGTATTTGGAATTCCTAACGAAGAATGGGGGGAAGAAGTCAAGGCAGTTGTAGAGCTTAACAAAAATTTTGATTCTTCCAATGAATTGCTTGCTGAATTGATGAATTTTGCTCAGGAAAATCTTGCAAAAATGAAACTACCAAGAAGCATAGATTTTATTGAAAAACTTCCAAGGGACGAGAATGGCAAGTTATACAAAAGAAGACTAAGAGATCCCTATTGGGAAAATCACTCTTCAAACGTCTGATGGAATTTAATGCTGCTGACATATTTGAAGGAGTTGTAGATAGAATTCCCGACAGAGAGGCAGTTGTGCTTGGGTCAACTCGTTTAACTTATCAAGAGTTAGATGCAAGAACAAATAAAGCAGCAAACGCACTGAAAAAACTTGGAATAAAAAAAGGTAGTCATATAGGTATTTATGCTTTTAACTGCATAGAGTGGTTAGAGGTGATGCTTGGAGCATATAAGTTATGTGCAATTCCCATTAATATTAACTACAGATATGTTGAAGAAGAGCTTAAGTATCTTATTGATAACGCTGATATGGAAGCTGTTTTTTATCACAAGCAGTTTGGCGCAAAGCTCAATAATATTAAAAATGATCTACCCATTTTAAAAGATTTTATTTGCATAAATGATGGTTCTGATGCTGATGTCATTGAAGGGAGTTATGATTTTGAAGCTCTGATTTTAGATCAAGACGATTCTAGACTAAGTGTTGAAAGATCAGGGGATGACAAATATATACTTTATACAGGCGGTACTACTGGGATGCCCAAGGGAGTGGTGTGGCGCATGGAAGATGTCTTAATGACACTCGGTGGAGGTATAGATGCGGTAACCGGAGAAAAATATCCGACACCTGAGGCTTTTGCAGATAAATGCTTGCAAGACCAAACAACTGCTCTTGCATTAGCTCCATTAATGCATGGTGCTGCTCAATGGCAATCATTCAATGCTTTCTTTTCAGGATGGAAATTTATTATTAATGATCAAATTTCATTTGATGCGGATTATATTTGGGAGATTATTGCTAAAGAAAAAGTAATGAACCTAACTATCACCGGTGATGCTATGGGAAGGCCTCTATGCGATGCACTGCCCTCTGCACTGGAAAAGGGTTTAGACCTATCCTCATTATTTGTTCTAGCAAGCACTGCTTCTGTTTTCAGTGCATCTATTAAAGATACCATCCTGGAATATCTACCTAATCTTTTCCTCATAGATGCTGTTGGGTCATCTGAAACTGGAGCAACCGGCGTGAATATTCATACGAAAGATGGAAAATTAAAAGACTCTGGCGGAGGCCCAAAATTTACAAAGCCTAATTTTAGTGAAATTTTAAATCTTGAAACTTTAGAGATTGTTCAGCCTGATGACACTGAAACAATTGGATATTTAGCAAGGAAAGGCCATGTGCCTATTGCTTATTACAAAGATAAAGAAAAATCTGAAAAAACATTTATTGAAGTAAATGGAGAAAGGTATTCAATACCTGGAGATATGGCTAAATATGAGGAAGATGGTCAAATGACTTTGCTGGGTAGAGGAAGTGTTTCCATAAATTCTGGTGGAGAGAAAATATTCCCAGAAGAAGTTGAAATGGCTCTTAAGGCTCATCCAAATATCTTTGATTGTCTTGTTGTTGGTGTGAAAGATAAAACATGGGGACAAAAAGTAGTGGCTGTAATTCAAAGAAGAGAAATAGTTGAGCTGTCGATTGAGGAAATAAAAGAAAGCGCCTCAAAATACATAGCCAGTTATAAGATGCCGAAAGAAATAGTGTTTTCTGATTTAATTGAAAGAGCTCCATCAGGCAAACCGAATTATCAATGGGCTCAAAATCTTGCAAACTCAAAACTAAAGATAGAATAAATATGAGAATAGAAACCTACATACCTGGTTTATCAAAAAATACTATCGAGATAGTCAAACATGCAGAATCTCTAGGGTATGATGCGCTTGTTTCAGGGGAGCTAAATAATGAGCCTTTCCTTCCTGTTCTGCTCGGATTGGAACATTCCAAAAAAATGATTGTTAGAACTGGATTAGCTATAGCTTTTCCAAGGAGCCCTATGACAGTTGCAAACATGGGCTGGGACTTGCAATCATTCAGTGATGGTCGTTTTCAACTTGGCTTAGGAACTCAAGTTAAAGGGCATAATGAAAGAAGGTTCAGTGTACCTTGGTCTCCACCAGCACCAAGAATGCGAGAATATATTCTTGCCGTCAAAGCCATTTGGAATACATGGAAAACTGGAGAAAAATTAGACTTTCAAGGCGAGCACTATACCCATACTCTTATGACTCCAATGTTCACTCCGCCACCTATGGATTGCGATGTGCCTCCAATTTATGTTTCTGGTCTTGGACCTGGAATGGCAAAAATCGCTGGTGAAGTAGCTGACGGATTATTACTTCATCCAATGTGCTCTCCAAAATATATTAATGAAATTATTTTGCCAGCTGTGATTGAAGGTGCAAAAAAATCTAATAGAGATCCCAAAGAATGTGAATTACTTTGGGGTGGATTCATTGCAACCGGAGAAACAGAAGAAGATCTTAAAATCGCTAAAAGAAATGTCGCCGCAAGGATAAGTTTTTATGCTTCAACTAGAACCTATAGACCAGCTCTTGATTTTCATGGCTGGGGAGATATCAATGAAGCTTTGCATAAATTATCAGTGGAAGGAAAATGGGAAGAAATGTTTGCTCTAGTCACAGATGAGATGGTTGAAACTCTTGGGTTCTGTGGCACTGGTGAAGAAGTGGCTAACTGCTTAAAAGATGATCTTGGCCCTATTTGCAGTGCTGCAATGTGGAATGAAGTAGAGCATTTAGGCGCTGATCATTCAAAGGATGAGCATGTTAGTCATTTAATTCAGATTGCAAAAGGATAAATGATTCCCATACAACCTCATGCATATGCTGAGCTTCCTCAAGACTTCTATAATCTCCAAAATTGGCAGGGCTTTGATAATCCCCTACTCGTTATTGAAAATGCTGAATTAAAAAAAGATTTAGGCCTCGAAAATATTGACAAGCAAAAACTGTTAGATATTTTTAATGGCTCGTTATCAATTGAAAGTCTAAAACCCCTATCGATGGCATATTCTGGCCATCAGTTTGGGCAATATGTAGAACAATTAGGTGATGGTAGAGGGTTATTGTTTGGGCAGATAGATTCATCAGCAGGTCTGATCGATATTCACCTAAAGGGTGCTGGTAAAACTCCCTACTCTAGATTTGGAGATGGTCGAGCTGTTTTAAGATCTGTAATTAGAGAGTATTTATGTGGGGAGGCAATGCACGCTTTGTCAATTCCAACCTCCAGAGCATTAATGATTATTGGCAGTGATGAAATGGTCATCAGGGAAAAAAGCGAAACGGCAGCAATACTAGCTAGAACAGCCAAAACACATATCAGATTTGGTAATTTTGAATATTTTCATTACAACAATAAGCCAGAATACGTGAAAGTTTTAGCTGACTTTTGCATTGATAACTATCCTTCTTGCTTTTTAAAATCTAAAAATAAATACGAAGAGTTCTTTAGGTCAGTTGTTGAGCAAACAGCATGCATGATAGCTCTATGGCAAGCTAATGGCTTTAGCCATGGTGTTATGAATACTGACAATATGAGTATTTTAGGAGAGACATTTGATTATGGTCCATATGGTTTTATGGAAGACTACATTCCAAGTTATGTCTGCAATCACTCTGATCATCAGGGAAGATATGCATTTAAGAACCAACCATATATAGGATTATGGAACTGTTCTGCTCTTGGTCATGCATTATCCTCCCTAATTTCCGAGGAAAATCAAGATGAGATATTGAAGACATATGAATTGATTTTTCAAAATAAACTAGCTGAGTTATACAGAAAAAAACTTGGATTTATGACTTCACATAGTGAGGACGCTCAATTAATTCAAGGTTTATTAGATATTATGGAATCTGAAAGACTAGATTATACAAACACATTTAGAAATCTTTCTCAGGCTGTAACTGAAACTAAAACAAATGAACTAAATTCTGATGTTGCTATGTCTTGGATCAAATCCTATCAAGAGCGTCATAACAAAGAATCTAAATCTATTGCTAAAAAAATATCGCTTATGAATGCAATTAACCCAAAATATATTTTAAGAAATTATATGGCGCAGGAAGTTATAGAAGCGGCTGAAAATTCAGATTTCTCAGCAGCTGAAACATTGATTAAAGTCATCACTTCTCCATATGATGAGCTAGAGCAATATGAGCATTTTGCTAATAGATCGCCAGATTGGGCAAAAAACTTAGAGATTTCCTGCTCTTCTTAATTCATTAAAAAAATTAAGGTCTATGCCTTTATCTAGTTTGTTTATGCCTCCAAATAAATAGTAATTAAAATCATGTCGTGGTGGGTGATTTGCCCTTAAAGATCTAAAACCCTTCTCTAAATCTTTTCTTGATAAGGCTTTGAATGCATCTGAGATTAGTTTTAAGTCAAGCTCTTCATGAAAAAGTGTTGTTGGGAATGACATTCTGCGAATATCTGAAATTATGTTTTCAAGCCCATATGGCCAATCGTCGTGCATTAAAGGTTTTATCGATTTTAGTTTTAAGCAATTAAAGGCTTTTGCACACTCCTCAGCAATAATTTTGGCTCCATTTAGCTTTCCATCTATGCTGTAACCTGCGATATGAGGTGTGGCAATATAGGATTTTTGTATTATTTCCAGACTTGGGTTAGGCTCATTCACCCAAACATCAGAAATATAAATTAAGCTATTTGCTTTAAGCAGAAATGCTTCGGATATGATCTCTCCTCTTGATGTGTTAATAAGAATTTTATTTGAAACTTTCTGAATGTGAGATTCATTGATCAAATTAAATGTAGGATGCTTTCCTGTCTTTGACAGAGAAGCATGAATAGAAATTAAGTCGCATTCAAGTACGCTCTCTAAATCTACTAATTCAGAATTTGAAAGAAATGGATCGCATGCGTAAACCTCAAAGTTTAAAGCCTTAAGGATTTTATATAACTGTCTTCCAATATTGCCATAACCCACTATCCCAATGCTTTGGCTAGTGTTGAACAGATCATCCTGTATCAACTCTCCAATTGCAGCCATTACATAATGAATTACACTAAAAGCATTGCATCCAGGTGCATGAGACCAAGAAATATTTTGAGCACCTAAATAATCTATATCTAAGTGATTAATTCCTGCAGTTGCAGAACCAACATAACGAATCCTTGTACCCTCACATATTTCCTCATTAACAAAAAGAGTTGATCGAACTAACAAGACATCAATATTTTTAAAATCATTAGAGGATACGGTGCTTGAATCAAATGACTTGAAAGAATAATCATCATTGAAAAATTCAGCCAATCTGTTTTTAATTTCAGGAATCTGCGAATCTGCAGCTATGTTGATCAATGGGATTTATCTCTAAAGATGATGCTTTTTATCCAACCTAAAAAAGAATTCTGATCAAGGGTATAACGGTCAAGCAAATCAAAGTCCTTTGCAAGCTGAGCTGGGTCATGAAAAAAATCTTTACGCGTTATAAATTCACTTTCATTTAAATCCCTGATAAATACAGCTGGATTTCCAGCGTAAATAGTATTTTTAGGAATATCTTTTGTGACAACTGATCTTGCTCCAATAATACTATTTGCTCCTATCCTGACTCCTTTACAGATCATTGCATCCTCGCCTATCCAAACATTTTCTTCCAATACTACTGGCCTTGGATCTCCAACTACCTTTGTTCTATCATAAATACCATGCCAATCTGCATCAGTGATACATGCACCATGACCAAACATACATGAATCTCCAATAGAAATACTTTCAGCTGCCATAATTCTGACTCCCGGTGAAATTAAGACATAATTTCCTATATCAACTTTCCCATTCCAGTCCCCAGTATCCCAGCTAGTAATTTGAATATAGTCATCTGGTGCAGAGATAAATGTTGGAAAATTTCCAACTGAAATATTAGAACCAAATAACTTTACATACCTTGGTTTAAAAAATACCGGTCCTTTTCCTAAAGATTTAAATTGGGGACGAATAAATCTGTTGACATATCTAATAGTCAACTTTGAAGTCATCTTTTTAAGCCAGTATGGGCGACTATCTTTTCTAATTTCTTCTCTCCAATTTTATTTCAGTCCTTGTATGATAAAGTACCGAGAAATTTCTGGGCTTATTTTTTTGAAAAATTTAATAAAAGAATTAAAGCAGTTACTAAAAATTGGAATTCCAATTTATGGATCTCAAATCTCATATATGGGTATGGGTGTAACAGATACTATTGTTGCAGGTCGGGCAAGTGCACTTGATTTATCTGGATTAGCTATTGGAAATGCTCTTTCTATGCCCTTTTATTTTCTTCTGGGGGGTTGTTTGTTCGCAGTAACTCCAATAGTTGCACAATTATTTGGAGCGAAAAAATATGAAGAAATAGGACAAAAAGTAAGAGAAATTCTTTGGGTTGCATTAGTCTTGGGTTTTATCGGTTTTATTCTTTATAGAAATTTAAGTATTTTTATTCCTTTCTTTGATATTGAAGAAAATATTGCTCAAATTTCAGATGGGTATTTAAAAGCAATGTCATTTGGTTTTATTGCTAATATGCTTTTCACTTGTCTGCGTTGCTATAGTGAGGGTATGGGGCTCACTCTTCCAGTTTTTTGGGTTGCTTTTATTGGTATGTTATTGAATATCCCACTTGATATCATTTTTGTATATGGATACTTTGGAATACCTCCTATGGGCGGAGTTGGATGTGGAATTGCAACATCAATTAATATCATCATTGGTTTGTTTGTTCTGATATTAGTGATTCTAAAAAAGAAGGAATACAGGCCCACTAAATTATTCTCAAAATTTTCTGGTCCCAATACTGAAACTACTAGGGAAGCGTTAAAGCTTGGAGTGCCAATTGGGTTTGGAGTATTTGTTGAATTGAGTATGTTTTCGGGTGCGGCGTTGATACTGGGATCGCTTGGCGCAACAGTAATAAGCGCTCATACAGTAGCAATAAATATTGCTAGTGTTTTCTTTATTTTGCCTTTATCTTTCGGACTTGCCGCAGCAACAAGAATAGGCAATCTTGTAGGGGAAAAAAATCTCCTTCAAGCAAAATATGCCTCTCATGTAGCAGTTTTAATATGTTTAATTGGTGCAATAGCTAATACAATAATAATTCTTGCCTTTAGGGAGGCTCTTGTTTCTCTTTATACTGCCGATGTTGCAGTTATGGCTATCGCAATAAATCTTCTGCTCTTTGCTGCAATCTTTCAAATTCCTGATGGGATGCAAATGGGAGCCTTGGGTAGTCTTAGAGGTTACAAAGACACATTTGCCCCAATGCTGATGCTGATTTTGACCTACTGGTTTATTGCTTTACCAGCTGGATACTATCTTACTTACCATGGGATATCGAGCAATTCTCTTGGTCCAGCGGGGATTTGGATTGGAATGATTACTGGTCTAGCAGCTTTTGCATGTCTAATTATTCCTAGACTGAATTATATTGCGAATAAATTTATTGCTAGAACTAATCCAGAACTTCCTTAGTCTTTGCACCAATTTGAAGCAGGTTCTCTGCTATATGAACACCACACTCCTCAAGCTTTTTAATTTTATCTGCAGCAGTTCCTTTTCCACCAGCAATGATTGCTCCTGCATGCCCCATTCTCTTGCCTGCGGGTGCTGTTTGTCCTGCGATATATGAAATTACAGGCTTGGAAACATTTTCTTTGATGTACTCAGCAGCTTCCTCTTCAGCTGTTCCTCCAATTTCACCAACCATAACTATGGCTTTTGTTTGATCATCAGATTCCATCATCTTCAAAACATCAATAAAGGATGTTCCAGGAATTGGATCTCCTCCAATGCCAACACATGTGCTCTGGCCAAGACCAAGATCACTTGTTTGCTTTACAGCCTCATAAGTCAAAGTACCAGATCTTGAAATAATGCCTACTGAACCTTGCAAGTGAATACTTCCAGGCATTATTCCTAACTTTGCCTCACCTGGCGTGATGATTCCTGGACAGTTAGGTCCGATCAAAGTAATGCCAAGCTCATCAACCCTCTTTTTTACAACCAGCATATCTAAAGTAGGCACTCCTTCAGTAATGCATATTATCAATTTAATTCCAGCATCAGCGGCTTCTAAAATAGAGTCTTTACAAAACTTAGCTGGAACAAAAATGATTGAAGCATTTGGCTGAACTGCTTCAACAGCTTCATGCACTGAATTAAAGACAGGAACACCAAGATGGCTTTGCCCCCCTTTGCCTGGGGTGACTCCCCCAACAATATTTGTTCCATATTCGATAGATTGCTCAGAATGTAAGGTAGCTTGTGAGCCAGTGAAACCTTGAACTAAAAGACGTGTATTTTTATCTACCAGTATGCTCATTTGCTTAACTCCACTGCTTTTTTAGCTGCATCTTCGAGGTTGTTTAAACTTACAATTTCAGCTGAAGATTCAGCAAGAATATTGCTCCCTATGTCTGCATTATTTCCTTCTAATCTAACTACTACTGGGATAGAAACACCCACCTCCTCAATTGCGGCAAGGATACCCTCTGCTATAAGATCACATCTAACAATTCCACCAAAAATATTTACTAGCACTACCCTTACCTCTGGGTCAGCCAATATTAATTTAAAGGCTTTAGACACTCTTTCTTGTGTAGCTGTTCCGCCAACATCCAGAAAGTTGGCTGGTGATCCATCAAAATATTTAATTGTATCCATTGTTCCCATAGCTAAGCCAGCACCATTAACCATGCAGCCAATATTTCCATCTAAAGATACATAACTTAAATCATTCAATGCTGCTTCTGATTCACGAGGATCTTCTTGAGAGGGATCATGCATAGCCTGAATTTCTGGTTGTCGGTAAACTGCATTTGAATCAATATTAATTTTTGCATCTAAGCAATGAAGTTTTCCACCTTGAGTAATAACCAATGGATTGATCTCAAGCAAGCTAAGATCATGGGTTACAAATAAATCTGTTAATTGTGGAAGCATTTTTGAGAATTGCTTTGATTGCTCACCATCGAGGCCTAAAACTTTTGCAATTTTCCTTGATTGAAAATCCAAAGGTCCTGTTAGTGGATCAATGGGCTCATAAATTATCTTTTCTGGTGTGTTTTCAGCAACCTCTTCAATATTTACTCCGCCCTCACTGGAGCCAATAAAAACTATTCTTTGTGTTCCTCTGTCTACAACAGCACTAAGGTATAGTTCTTTTGCAATGTCAGTGCATTCTTCAACTAAAATTGAATTTACAAGCTGACCATTGGAGTCTGTTTGATATGTGATAAGTCTTTTACCCAGCCAATGATTGGCAAATTCTACTGCCTCTTCAGGCGTGCTTACCAGCTTGACACCCCCAGCTTTGCCTCTTCCACCAGCATGCACTTGTGCTTTAACAACCCATTTATTGCCGCCAATATCTCTGCATGCATTCACAGCATCATCTGCAGAGGTAATGACACTATTTTTTGATACAGGCAACCCAAACTTTGCAAAAAGCTCTTTTCCTTGATACTCATGAAGATTCATTTTTTTCTATTTCCTATATGTATTGCTTGTCCATTTACCGCCATTGCTGCTTCATGCAGTGCCTCTGAGACTGTTGGATGACTAAAAATAGTTAATCCAAGATCTTCTGCGCTGGCTCCAAACTCCATTGCAACAACTCCTTGCTGAACAATATCTGCAGCTGATGGCCCGAATGCATGAACGCCAAGTATTGTATCTGTTTTTTTATCAGCTATGACCTTAATAGATCCTGTGCTTTCACCAGAAGCCAATGCTCTTCCACTCGCTGCAAAAGGAAATGAACCTGTTTTAAATTCTATATTTGCGTGCGTAAGATCCTCTTCAGTTTGTCCAACCCATGCAACTTCAGGATGAGTGTATATAACGGAAGGAACTAAGTTATAAGCCATCTCTGCATGCTTTCCAGCAATCCTCTCAACAACCATGATACCTTCCTCAGAAGCCTTGTGAGCTAGCATTGGTCCTCTAACAACATCTCCAATAGCCCAAATATTTTCAACATTAGTCTCACAAAAATCATTTACTGGAATAAAACCTTTTTCATCAACAGATATGCCACAGTTTTTATCAAGCAAATTATCTGTATTTGGCTTTCTTCCAACTGCAACAATTAATTTATCAAATGTTACTTCAGAAACATCGCCATCATGTTCATAAGTAACAGAAACAGATTTATTATTCGATTTTGCTGAAGTTACCTTGCAGCCTAAATTAATATTTAATCCCTGCTTGTTAAATTCTTTATATACATCTTTAGCAATTCTTTTATCTGCCATAGGCAAAAACTCATCCAAAGCTTCTAGTACCGTAACCTCAGAACCTAGTCTTGACCAAACACTTCCGAGCTCTAACCCAATGACTCCTGCCCCTATAATTCCTAATTTTTTTGGAACAGATTCAAATTCTAAGGCTCCAGTGCTATCAACAATATCTTTATGATTGATCTCTGCAACTGGAATATTAATTGGAGACGAGCCTGAGGCTATAACAATGTTTCTTGTTTCAAGAACTTCTGAATTTTCGCTAGAAGTTACCTCAACATGATTTGAGTCAATGATTTTTGCATGACCATAAACTTGTGTAACTTTATTTGCTTTAAATAGGCCTGAGATGCCTGTGGTTAATTGGGTGACAATTTTGTTTTTTCTATCCATCATTTTTGAAATGTCTAGCTTTGGCTTGCTAACAGATATGCCGTGATCGGAAAAATGATTAATAGCATCTGCGTATCTATGCGATGAATCAAGCAATGCTTTAGAAGGAATACATCCAACATTTAGGCATGTACCGCCTAATTGCGTGCTTCCATCAGCACCAGAAGATTTCTCAATACAAGCTGTTTTTAATCCTAGTTGCGAAGCTCGGATAGCTGCAACGTAACCTGCTGGACCACTGCCAACTACAATAACGTCATACATTTTTATGCCTCATAAGTTTAAAAGAAGTTTTTCAGGGGACTCTAATTGATCTTTAATAGCAATCAAAAATGCTACAGCCTCCTTTCCATCTAGAAGGCGATGATCATAACTAAGAGCAAGATACATCATAGGCCTTATAACTATTTCACCGTCTACAACAACTGGTCTATCTTGAATGGTGTGCATTCCTAGAATGGCAGTCTGAGGAGCATTCAAAATTGGAGTAGATAAAAGTGATCCGAAAACACCTCCATTTGAAATAGTGAAGGTTCCTCCCTGCATTTCTGCTATTGAAAGCTTTCCACTCTTAGCTTTATCTGAGTAATCTAGGATTGACTTTTCAACGTCTGCTAATCTTAGATTATCTGCATCTCTTATGACTGGGACGACAAGCCCTCTTTCAGTCGAAACAGCTACACCCACATCTTGATAGCCATGATAAACAATATCACTCCCATCAATAGATGCATTAACCACGGGAAATTTTTTCAGAGCCTGGACTGCTGCAAGAACAAAGAAACCCATAAAACCAAGCTTTACACCATGCTCAGTGTAGAAATCTTCACCAAATTTAGCTCTCAGATCTTTAATTGGCTTTAGGTTAACCTCGTTAAATGTAGTGAGCATTGCTGTCTCTTGCTTCACGCTTAATAATCTTTTGGCTATAGTTGAACGCAACCTAGACATTGGCACTCTCTCTTCCAATCTCTCAGTTGAGGCTGCATGAGCAGTAGATTCAATTTTCTTTGTTATCTTTTGATCTTCTATAGGCTCATCGAGATGATTCACTATATCTGCCTTTGTAATCCTTCCATCTTTTCCTGAGCCATCAATACTGCTCTCATCTAAATCATGTTCTTTTAATAATTTTTTTACTGCAGGTCCATTTGTCTTAGACTGATTCACGTTTAACTTTGTGCTATCAGTTTTAGGTTCGTTGCTAGGTTGAGAAACATCATCTGAAAATGATTCATCATCAACTATAGGCTGACCTCCTTGCTCAAACTCTGCTATTAGTTCAGCGCTTAATACAACCTCACCTGCAGGCTTCAAAACTTTGGAGATAATTCCATCAAAAGGTGCAACAACTTCTAACACCACTTTGTCGGTTTCAATTTCTGCAATTACCTCATCTTGTTTAACGGATTCGCCTTCTTTCTTAACCCAGTTTGCAATTGTGCCGTCTGCAACAGACTCTGGGAATGTAGGTGATTTGATTTCAATTGACATAATTATTTCTCTAGGATGTTAAAGCCTCATTAACCAAAGCTTCTTGTTGTTGATTGTGCAATTTATTTAAACCAACCGCCGGAGCAGCTGATGCTTTTCTACTGATTAGCTCTATTTCATTGGCATTAAGTCTATCTAATACTATTTGTAATCTATGACGATGGCTAAACCAGGCCCCCTGATTGCTAGGCTCCTCTTGGCACCATACAAATCTCTTAGCATTCTTATAGGGCTTTAGAAATTTCTCAAGTGTGTCATAGGGAAATGGATACAATTGTTCAACCCTTAGCAAAGCTACATTCTGAATTCCAAGCTCTTCTCTTTTAGACTCCAAGTCATAATATACCTTTCCTGAACACATAATAATCTTCTCAACCAGCTCAGGATCTTCATGTATGTCATTGATAACATACTCGAAAGATCCTTCAGTAAGACTTTCTATTGAAGAAACGGCTTTAGGATTTCTTAATAAGCTTTTTGGAGAAATAACAATCAGCGGCCTTCTCATTTTTCGAATTGTTTGCAACCTTAGTAAGTGGTATATCTGCGAGGGTGTGCTTGGAACGCATACTTGAATATTTTCGTTTGCACATAGTTGTAAAAACCTTTCTAGTCTTGCGCTACTATGTTCTGGGCCTTGCCCTTCATAACCATGTGGAAGTAGCATAACTAACCCTGAAAGCCTTTCCCATTTGTGCTCAGCAGAAACAATAAACTGATCAATGACTACCTGAGCGCCATTCACAAAATCTCCAAACTGGGCTTCCCAAATTACAAGACCGGAAGGCCTAGTAGCAGAATAACCATACTCAAATCCAAGAACTGCCTCCTCAGAAAGCAGAGAGTCATAAATATCAATAGTTGTATTCGCACTTTCCGCAATCTTGACTAATGGCATTGCGCCTTCGCCGTTTTTTTGATTTAAAACAACTGCATGGCGATGAGAGAATGTCCCCCTTCTAATATCTTGGCCAGTAAACCTAATTGGGTATCCTTGATCTAACAAAGTTGCATATGCCATATTTTCAGCAAAACCCCAATTAACTGGAATATTTCCTTCTGACATTTGAATTCTATCGGCAAACATTTTTTCTACCTGTCTCTGTAATACAAAATTCTTAGGAGGAGTAAAAGCTATTTGAGCAAGCTCTTTAAATCTATTGTGATTAAAAGTAGATTCAATTTCAGCATCTCCTTTTTGATTAATATAAGGTGTCCAATCAAACCACATAGATTCATTAGGTTGTGTTGCTAAATTATGAGCAACAGAGTCTCCATTCTCTATGGTTGATCTATACTTCTTTTCAATATCCTCACACTCAGATTGGGTCGTAACACCTGATGAAATAAGCTGTTCTTGGTATGCAGTTTTAACAGAAGGATGATTAGCGATCTTTTGGTACATCATTGGCTGGGTTGATGATGGATCATCCGCTTCGTTGTGGCCTCTTCTTCTATAGCAAAATAGATCTAAAATAATATCTTTTTTAAAATTATTCCTATATTCACAAGCTAACTTAGCTGCAAATACAACCATCTCTGGATCATCTCCATTAACGTGCAGAATTGGAGCTTCAACCATTTTTGCTACATCAGTTGCATACTGGGTTGATCTAGAGTCCTCTTCATTGGATGTAGTAAATCCAATCTGATTATTGACTATTACATGTATGGTGCCGCCTACCCCATAGCCTCTAGTTTGAGACATTTGAAGAGTCTCCATTACAACTCCTTGACCAGAAAATGAGGCATCTCCGTGTATTAAAATTGGTACGACCAATTCTTTATTTTCATCATTTAATCTGTCCTGCCTTCCACGAACTGATCCTAAAACCACAGGATCAACTATCTCTAGATGGGAGGGGTTATTTGCCAGAGAAACATGCACTTCCCCATTGGGAGTTAATATATTTGATGAAAAACCAAGATGGTATTTTACATCTCCAGAACTTGCTCCTTCGAGCTCAAAGTTTTCTTCAAATTCTGTAAATAACTCTTTGGGAGATTTTCCTAGAACGTTAACCAATAGATTTAATCTGCCTCTATGAGCCATCCCAAAACAAATCTGCTCAGCACCAAAGATTCCGCAGTTTTGTATCAAACTGTCAACCATCGGAATAAGAGATTCAGCCCCATCTATGCCAAATCTTTTCATACCAGGATATCTAGATGCTAGGAATTTTGCGAGCCCTTCCGCAGAACTCAAACGCTTTAGAATATATTTTTTTTCATCATGATTAAAATTTAATTTTCCTAAATTAGGTTCTAATCTTTTTTGAAACCAAGTTCTTTCTGCTAAGGATGAAATATAGTTATATTCAATTCCTAAAGTGCCGCAGTATATTTCCTCCAAGGCTTGAATAATTTCAGATAATGTTGCTGTTTTTTTTCCAATCTTTAATGAATCTGTTTCAAAGACATCTGACAGGTCTGAATTATCTAGACCGTGAAAGTGAATATCTAGGTCGTCACAATGACGAATAGGTTTTAAACCCAATGGATCCAATTGAGCCTTTTGATGACCTCTATTTCGGTATGCTTGAATTAACTGAATGACTTTTACTTGCTTTGAATTAAGCGGTTCATTAGTAGAAATAGACTTTATTGAAGGATTAACTTGCTCTTTTTTGAATTTTTCAATGATTTCTTTGTGCGATACTTCTTCTTGCGCCCCAGCAATACTGGGCAATGAATCAAAGTATATTTTCCAATCATCAGGAATTGATGATGGATTATCTAAATATGATTCATATAAAGATTCTAAGTATGAACTTTGAGCGCCTGCAGCATGAGAGGTCGACCAAAATGTCTCCATGTTATTCATTTTTAGTTCTTAACTCGCTCCATCAGAGGCAATAATATTTTCTTTTTTCTTATCTGAGAGCAGCATTGACTTGATTTCACCAATTGCATGATTTGGATTTAAATCTTTCGGGCAAACATTTACACAATTCATAATTCCATGACATCTGTAAACACTAAATGGATCTGATAACCCCTCTAACCTTTCAGCAGTTTTGGTATCTCTTGAATCAGCAATAAATCTATAGGCCTGCAATAAGGCAGCTGGGCCAACAAATTTATCTGGATTCCACCAAAAAGATGGGCAGCTAGTTGAGCAACAGGCACATAAAATGCACTCATATAAGCCATCAAGCTTATCTCTATCTTCAGGTGACTGTAATCTTTCTTGAGCAGGAGGCTCGGAGTCATTTTGGAGAAAAGGTTTGATCTTATCGTATTGAGCATAAAACTCTGTCATGTCGACAACCAAATCACGAATTACAGGTAAGCCAGGAAGTGGTCTTAGTTCAATTTTGTTATTTTTAATTGCTTGAGAAATTGGAGTTATGCATGCAAGTCCATTTTTTCCATTGATATTCATTCCGTCAGAACCACACACACCCTCTCTACAAGATCTCCTATAAGAGATTGATGAATCTTGCTCTTTAAGAATATTTAATAATTCAAGCAACATAATGTCCTTCTCAGGTTTTTTAATCGAGTATGTTTGGGTATAGGGAAACTTATCTGTTTCTGGGTTGTATCTATAAATGTTTACATCAATCATTTTTTAATCTCAAATAAAAATTAATATGTTCTGACTTTTGGTTCAAAAGTTTCCACTTGAGCTGGCTCAAAGTTAACGTCTCTTTTGTTCAAAGTTTTTTTGGTTGGGTCATACAGAGAATGACATAGCCAATTTTCATCATCACGGTCTTTAAAATCATCTCGAGCATGTGCACCCCTGCTCTCAGTTCTCTGGAATGACGCTATTGCTGTTGCCTCAGCAACTTCAAATAAATTCTGAAGCTCTAAAGCTTCTACTCTGCTGGTGTTAAAAGCCATGCTCTTATCTTTGAGGTGAAGATTAGAAACCTTTTCACGAATGTCGCTCAAAGCAGCAACACCTTTTTCCATATAATCTCCTCTTCTAAAAACACCAAAATAGTTCTGCATGACTGATTGAAGCTCTCTTTTAACTTCAGCAACCTCAAAGCCCTTGCTTGATGAATTAATTTTGTTGAGACCATCTAAAGCTTGATTGATATCATCTCCATTAGCATCTGCAACTCCGCCACCTGAATTCAAGGCTTCTTGAATATGAATACCTGCTGCTCTTCCAAAAACGACTAGGTCCAGAAGTGAATTACCGCCGAGTCTATTTGCACCATGCACTGAGACACATGCAGCTTCACCAACTGAGAATAAACCGGAAACAATCTCATCTACACCATTGGACTGGGTATAAGCTTGGCCATGAATATTAGTTGGAGTTCCACCCATCATATAATGACATGTTGGTACAACTGGAATTGGATTATATATTGGATCAACTCCAGCAAAAGTCCTTGAAAGCTCACATATTCCAGGAAGCTTTGCATTCAAAACGTCGGCACCTAGATGATCTAGTTTTAAAAATACATGGTCTTTATTTTCACCACACCCTCGACCCTCTAAAATCTCTAATACCATTGACCTTGCGACAACATCCCTTCCAGCCAAATCTTTTGCATTAGGTGCATATCTTTCCATAAATCGCTCGCCTTCAGCATTAATGAGATAGCCTCCTTCTCCTCTACATCCCTCAGTTACCAATGATCCTGCACCGTATATTCCAGTTGGATGAAACTGCCACATTTCCATATCTTGTGCAGGAAATCCTGCTCTCAAAGACATCCCCAAACCATCACCCGTATTAATCAGAGCATTAGTGGTTGATGAATATATTCTTCCTGCACCACCAGTAGCCATGACTGTGGCTTGAGATTTTAAATATGCAACTTCGCCAGATTCAATTGAAAAAGCAATTACACCAGTAACCTCCTTGGATTGGTTAAGAACTAAATCCACTGCAAACCATTCGTTAAGAAAATTAGAGCCTTCTTTAATATTGTTTTGATATAAAGTGTGTAGGAGCGCATGTCCTGTTCTATCAGCAGCTGCACAAGTTCTAGCTGCTTGACCCCCTTTACCAAAATCTTTTGATTGACCGCCGAAAGGACGTTGATAAATGCGCCCATTTTCAAATCTAGAAAAAGGTAGTCCCATATGCTCAAGTTCAAAAACAGCCTTGGGACCTTCTGAGCACATATACTCAATTGCATCCTGGTCGCCAATATAGTCAGAGCCTTTAACAGTGTCATACATATGCCATCTCCAATCATCATTTGGATCTGCGCTTGCAATCGCACAAGTAATTCCTCCTTGAGCTGAAACCGTATGAGATCTAGTTGGAAAAACTTTAGAGACAACCGCTGTCTTTAGCCCAGATTTAGCAAGCTCAAGAGAAGTTCTCATCCCTGAACCTCCCCCACCAATAATAAGAGCATCAAATTCTAATGTTTTGATATTTGATGAATTGTAGTTTTGCATATTACGACCAGATAATTAAAAGATAAAAAATAACGAGAAACACACCAAGAAAAATAAAAATGAATTCAAAAGTTTTTCTTAGAAAATTGGCATATGTTGAAAGAGAAGTGGAAATAAATCCTAGGGTCCTGTTTGTAAGATAATCAGTACCGATAGTCCACAAGCCTGCAAATGCATGCATGCAAGCCAACACAATAAAAAAACTTAATGAGAGCTTAAATGTGAAGCTTTCTGATATAAATTGAAAACTTAGCCTATCAGTGAATACGATTAACCCTAAGTATCCAAGAAATAACAAAAAGTAGATTGCAGAATATCTTTGTAGATACCAGATTAATTTTCCTAATTTCATATCAGACCCAATATTGTTAATAGAGCGATCACAAAAAATACAATTAATGCAGTTATTGCTGATGTGTTTGATGCAGAAAGAGTTTCGCTAACTAATTTGAAATCCATCAGCATATGTCGGATGCCAGCTATAACATGATATTCAAAAATTAGAATGTTAAAGAGAACAAATGTCCTTAAAAAAACAGATGAATTGAAAACATCTACGAATGATGAGAATGAATCTTGGCTAGCCAAAAGAAGATTTAGGATATAAGCAGAAACAGGAAGAACAAGAAAAAAAATTAGAATACCTGAAACCCTATGAGATATAGATAACAACGCAGATAATGGAAGCTGAATCTTAAATAAATTAATATATACTGGTTTTATAGACATTTGTTACTTTTGTGGTGCTTACTAGGTCTAAATTATACGTAATTTAAAAGATAAAATCTTACTTTTTTGATTTTTTTACGTGCTTAATAAGCCTTTTTTTCTTCTTGATTTGACGAGTAGAAAGTTCATTTTTTTTATTCTCATAAGGATTGTCTCCTTTTTTAAAAATAATGCTCAGTTCAACCCCATTTAAGTTCAATTCTTCTCTATAAGAGTTTATTAGATAGCGTTTATAATTTGATGGAATTTTGCTAGAAAAATTTGAATGTATGATAAATTTTGTTGGATGAATGCCTCCAAAATGCACATATCTCATTTTAATTTGTCTGCCTGAAATGCTTGGAGGATTGGTTGCGTTAGTAAATTTTAAAAGTAACTTGTTTAACTTGCCAGTTGAAAACTTGGTTTTAGCTAATTTATCAACCCTGGCAAGGGTATTAAAAAGTTTTTTAAATCCACGTTTTTGCAATGCAGAAATTTCTACTAGAATTAATTCATTCAATGCAGAGTTTTGAAATTTTTTGGTTTCTTTAAGATTGGATAAACTATCTCCTGAAAGCTCATCGATTTTATTTAAAGCAACAACAACCGGCTTTCCATAACCTCTTATCAAATTTAAGATCCGAAGATCCTGATCCACTATTCCATCTGAGGCATCAATTAGCATTAAAACAATATCCGATTCATCGACAGCATGCATAGCACGGACATAAGAAAAATATTCAACAGCATGACTTTGTTTATATTTTTTTCTAATACCAGCGGTATCAATAAATATAAAATCTTCATCGTCAAAGACAAAAGGAACATGAATAGAATCTATAGTGGTTCCAGGCACATCAGAGACAATTAAACGATCCTGTTTTGTAAATTGATTGATAAATGTAGATTTGCCTGCATTTGGTCTCCCAATAACAGCTATTTTAGTTCCTTGAAGGTCATTCTTATTATTTGAATCGCTTTCAACAAATTGCTCGGATATATAAGTTTGTAATTCCTTGATGCCTTGGGAATGCTCTGCACTAATTTCAAGCATGACGTCACAACCAAGCTTTAAAAGATCCTCTTTTGCATTTGATCTTTTTTTAATATCAATCTTATTTAAAGCAACAAAGAATTTTTTATTCATCTTTCTTATTGCTTGAAAGAGATCTATATCATCTGAAGTTAACTCCTCTGAGGCATCAATTAAAAATAAGATTAGATTTGAATCCTCTGCGGCTATCAGTGCCTGCTCAGTTATTGCTGCGCTGAATTCAGTGATCTCAGAGCCTACTCCACCAGTATCAATTACTAAATATTGTTGATCTTTTATAGAAGCATAACCAAAATTTCTATCTTTTGTCAGGCCAGAAAAATCAGAAACAATTGCATTTCTAGTTTTCGTAAGCTTATTAAATAAAGAAGACTTCCCTACATTTGGTCTGCCAAGAATTGCTATTGAGTTTAACATTTTGAAAAGGCATTTTAGAGTTGAATTGCAACTACATTTGATTCTAGATCAATAACATATGCAAAGTCTCTAAAAGTTACAATGTTCATTATAGGATTTCCTGAGACTTTTTTTCTGCCAACGGTAATTCCTGTCATCGGATTGATGGCATGAACATAACCATCAAGGTCTCCCACCAATAAAAGATTTTTATATGCAACACCAGACGATAACTGCCTTCTTAAGTACTCCTCAGAAGTCCATGAGGGAGAGAGATTAGCCAGAGAGAATGATAGGATTGATCCATCATCTTGAATAACTATAATCATATTATTAGTTACAATCGGGGAGTAAAATGAAGAGGCATCTGCATTCCATACTGGTCTTTTTTGTGCAACATCAAATGCTGTTAAGTTCCCTTGATAATTAGTAGCAAAAATTAGCTGCTTAGCTAGAACTGGAGCTGAGTCTCCATCAATCAAATTCTCAAGTTCTGATGAGCCCTCTACAAATGAAATAGGTGCATCCCAAAGAAAGAAGCCTGTTTCTAACTGAAAAGCAGCAAGTCGACCATTATCAAATGTAGAAAAAACAATACCATTTTCAATAATAGATTCTCCTGTACCACGAACAGTTAAAGCTGGTAACTGTGATCTAAAAGACCATTTTGTTTCTCCTGATGAGGCGCTCAAAGCAACCAATTCACCTACAGAATTTTTTACAAGAATTAATGATGCGCTTACAACCGCATTGGATAAAACTTCGCCACCAATATTTTTTTCCCAAATAATTTCTTGAGTATCTATATCAAGTGCAATAACAAATCCATTAAGGTCCGAAACGACTAATTTGCCAAATCCAGAAGCAACACCTGATGCCAACTCACGATTTAGATTAATTTTCCAATTCTCTTTCCCTGATTGTGGATTGAGTGAGGCAATATTTCCCTCAGGATCAGCAACCAACATATTGCCTGAATAAAATGAAGGCTTAAAAGAGCCTAAGCCATTTTCTCCTTTAAAAGATTTTTTCCATTCTATAGAGAGCGGGTATTCATCTTTAAAAGATTTAAGTGCAACGGGCTCAATAACCTCATCCTCTGTATCATCTTCCCAAAAGGCTAACGTAGAGCATGAAGAAATAAGTATTAAAATAATACTTAGAAATATATTATTTTTCATGAGTGCTAGTTATTAATTTTGTTGATCTTCATTTTTAAAAGAGACTTTTGCGATTCACTCTGTGAGTTCTCAAGAGCTAATGAATACTGATCCATGGCTAAGTCATTTTTTTTAAGCCCAAACAAAGCATCGCCTTTGACCTCATAAACAAGTGGATGCTCAGATTCTGAATCAAATGAATCCAAAACCTCAAGCACATTAGAGTAGTTCTGTTTGCTTAGCTCAATTCTTGCAATATTTATTTTTGCAATTGAATTCAACATATCATTTCCAAATAAACCAGAAGATACATGAAGAAGTGCTTTGAAATCGATTAATGCTGCATCAAGATCGCCCTCTCTGGCAAGTGATGAGCCTCTAATCATTCTTGCAAGCTGAGCATATCCAGTACTGGAATATTTTTCTTGAAGCTTGTCAAAATTTTCATTGTCACTTGATGCGCTTGCTGATTCAGACGAAAGATTTGTAAACCAAGCATCATAAATCTCAGCTGCTTGTAAATTCTGTGAAGAGTTATATGACTTATACCCCATTGAGGAAATCAGCATTGCTGCAAGAAGCAAAGAGCCAATTAATAGAGTATTTTTATAATCTTTAAAAAAATTAACAAAGGCTGAAAATCTCTCTTCATCTGAACTGTACTCTACCATGATCTCTCCTAAAGATTAGTATATTTTTCTATGACCTCTTTTGGGGTAAGAAGTTCTTGCTCCCCGCTCTCGTTGAGGTCTTTCCATATCACTTGATCATTTTTAAGCTCTTCATCTCCGATAATAATTGCAAAACTACAATTATTTTTGTTAGCCCTTCTGAGCTGAGATTTTAAGCTTCCCCCACTTAAAGATGCATCGAGGATAATATTATTATTAGCACTTCTTAAATCATCGGCTATTTTATATGTTTTTTTGTTAATCTGCTCTCCAGAAATAATAAATCCAACTTTTAATGGTTGTTTTATATTGTCAATACTGAGAAGTTCAATAATTCGTTCAACTCCAATAGCAAAACCTATAGCATGCATATCTTTTCCACCAAGCTGTTTTGAGAGATTATCGTATCTTCCGCCTCCCAGAAAGGCATCTTGCGCTCCAAGTTTCTGTGAAACAGTTTCAAAAACAACTCCAGTGTAATAATCTAGTCCTCTAACCAATGATTGATCAATTTGAATATCACAATGATCGCTATAAGTATCTACAAGGTTTTGTAAAAAGATTTTAGAGGTATCTGAAATAAAATCTTGAAATTTGGGTCCGTCCTCCAGCAATGCCTGGGTAGATTGTTCTTTGGAGTCAAGGACTCTCAATGGATTAGAATTCAATCTTACCTGATCTTTTTCATGCAGTTCATTAATATGCGGCTCAAGGAAACTAACTAGTGAGTTGCAAAAATTTTCTTTAGCAAGATTATCACCAAGATGGTTAATTTTAATTGTATAGTCTGAAATACCTATTAACTCATTGATCTGCAAAACCATACTAATCAGCTCATATTCTGCAATTCCTTCCTCAAAACCCAGATACTCAACTCCAACTTGATGAAATTGTCTAAATCTCCCTTTTTGAGGCCTTTCATATCTAAACATTGGGCCTTGGTACCAAAGTTTGTGTTTCTCTTGCTCTTGTTTTTTTTGAACAATTGCTCTGATCACACTTGCTGAACCCTCTGGTCTAAGGCTAATGCTTTCCTGGTTTCGATCTAGAAAGGAATAGAGTTCTTTATTTACAATATCAGATGAGTTCCCTACAGATCTAGAAAAAAGCTCTGTTGACTCTAATAATGGAGTTCGAATTTCACTCGTGTTAAATGAATGAAAAATTTTAGAAAGCTTTGATTCGAATATATGCCATCTCTCTAAATCTTCAGGAAATAGATCAGGCATGCCTCTCAATGATTGAATCTTCAATTTTTAACCTTTTGCAATAATATCTATAGAATTTTTCTTTTCGAGCTGTTCTTTAACTTGCTCTTCTATTGTATCAACAAGTTTCTCATTAGAGACTTTTTTTGAAGGAGAGCCATTCACATAAAGCAGGTTGCTGGGACCACCTGTTAAACCAACATCAGCGGCCTTTGACTCACCAGGGCCATTAACATAACAACCAATTATTGCTACTTCTAAATCCTCAGATATTCCTTCAAATCTTGTTTCAAGCTCATTAACTACTTCAATCACATTGAAATTTTGTCTAGAGCAGCTAGGACATGCGACTATTCTAATACCTCGACTTCGTATATTTAAACTTTTTAAGATGTCCCAACCAATCTTCACCTCGTCTACTGGATCTGAGGCAAGTGAAACCCTAATTGTGTCACCTATACCTTCAGATAAAAGCATGCCTAAGCCAATAGATGACTTAACTGAACCCGCCCTATAGCTCCCAGACTCTGTGATACCTAGATGCAATGGCTGATCAAGTAATTTAGAAAACTTTCTATAACTATCAACGGTCATTTGAATATTTGAAGCTTTAAGGCTTAATTTAAAATTTGAGAAGTTGTATCTATCTAAGATTTCCACATGCCTCAGCGCTGATTCGACCAAAGCATCTGAATTTGGTTCTCCATACTTTTTTTGTAGATCTTTCTCTAATGAGCCAGCATTAACACCAATTCTTATAGGAATATCATTATCTTTTGCAGCTTGAATGATTTCTTGCACTTTATTTTCTTTACCAATATTTCCTGGATTAATTCTGAGACAATCAGCAGAATCCGCAACAAGCAAAGCAATTTTATAATCAAAGTGAATATCTGCGACCAATGGAACTGAAACTAAATCTTTTATAGATTTAAATGCATTTGCACAATCTTTGTCAGGAACCGAGACTCTCACAATATCGGCTCCAGCGGCCTCTAATTCCTCGATTTGACTCACGGTAGCTTGAATGTCAGCTGTATTGGTGTTTGTCATAGATTGAATAGATATAGGATGATCACCGCCCACTCCAACACTTCCTACAAATATAGGATTGGTTTTCTTTCTGTCTATCCAGGAATTATTCATACATCCGGCTCCAATGAGTCAACAGTAACATCAAGCTGAATTGAATCAAGTTTATCTTGTATGAAAAAATTGTTAATTTCGCCATGCAATAAACTTATTTCATTATCAAGGCTTAGTTCTGAATCAGCTTTTAAATCTGCAATGTTAGTTGGACTCTCTTGTAATTTACCATCTAAGACCTTGGCTATATGATTATCTTGAAAAATTAAAATTATGCAGATTAAAAAAATAGAGCCAATGAGAAGAATATAAAAAATATTTTTTTTAGAAAATAATCTTACGGGTAAATCAGAGTTAGGCTCTAACTCTGCCGCGGCAACTACTTCTGCATTATAAATATCAAAAAAATCAATCTCCAAATCAAGAAATTTTGCATATTTTTCAAAATATTGGACAGCAAATATTCTAGCTGGAAAAATTGAATAATCTCCCGATTCAATGGCCTTAATGTATTCAATATTAATTAAGGCAAGGCTTGCAGCCTCTTCTGGAGAAATTGAGCGACGGTTACGAGCATTAATGAAAGCTTTTCCAACCTTGCCTGTATGCGCAGATTTAAGGCTCATGAGGTGTTAATTAGATTGATTGAGTTTTTTTTATTTTTACCTTTCACACTTTTAGTAAGCTTACCAACGAGTTGTCCGCATGCGCCATCAATAGCATCTCCCCTTGTTATTCTAAGGGTGGTTATTAACCCCTTCTTTATTAAAAAGTCTTTGAATTGGTAAATAGCACTTTCTTGAGATCGCAGATAATTACATCCATCAAACGGGTTAAAAGGTATAAGATTTATTTTGCAAGAAAGCCCATTAAGAATATTTACCAAATCTTTTGCATGATCCAACGAATCATTAATACCATCTATTAAAATATATTCAATTGTTATTGTTTTACGCTTGCTCTGATTTTTGAGATAGTTTTTACAAGCACTTAATAGCTCATCTAGTGGATATTTTTTGTTAATTGGAACTATTTCATCCCTTAAAATGTTATTGGCAGCATGCAGAGAAATTGCCAATGAGACATCAGTTCTATCGGCAAGCTTATTTATTTCTGGCACTATCCCTGAGGTACTTAGAGTAATCCTTCTTTTTGAAAGACCGTAAGCATTTTGATGCTGCATAAGACCAATTGAAGTCATCACTGGCTCAACATTAAGGAGGGGCTCGCCCATTCCCATAAATACAACATTCGAGATAAGCTGACTAGGCTCATCATAGAAATTAGCTAACCATAACTGACCAATGATTTCAGCATTTGATAGATTCCTTTCAAAGCCTTGCGCACCAGTGGCACAAAATGTACATTGCAATGCACATCCTGCTTGTGAAGAGATACATAAAGTTAGCCTTTTTTTTTCAGGGATCTTGACCATTTCTATCATTGAGCCTGAATCTAGTTTAATTAAGTATTTCTTGGTTCCTTCTGGTGATAGGAGACACTCCTCAACTTTTGGTGGTTTTACTTCAGCAATTTCAGAAAGCTTATCTCTTAACGTATGACTAAAATCAGTCATTTGCATAAAATCAATTACTCCTCTTTGATGAACCCATTTCATCAGTTGAGAAGCTCTAAAACTGGGTTGCTCTATTGATTTAAAAAAATCTACCAGTGATTCATGAGAGAACCCTAATAAATTTATCTTCTTTTTATGCACTCAATTAAAAGATTTCACTATCATCAAAAAAATATGATATTTCTCTTGCTGCACTATCCTCTGAGTCAGAGCCATGAACAGCATTTGCATCTATTGTTTCAGCAAAGTCTGCTCTAATGGTTCCAGGATCGGCTTCGCTTGGATTTGTAGCGCCCATTAACTCTCTATTTTTTAACACAGCATTGTCTCCCTCAAGAACCTGAACAAATACTGGTGCTGATGTCATGTATTCAACAAGGTTTGGGAAAAAAGGTCTGCCCTCATGTTCAGCATAAAAGCCTGCAGCTTTGGCTTGGTCCATATGTATTAATTTACCTGCAACTACTTTAAGGCCATTTTCTTCAAAGCGATCTATTATTTTTCCAATAATATTTTTTGATGTTGCATCGGGCTTAATAATTGAAAGTGTTCGTTGTATTGTCATAAGGTTACTCCTAAATTTGCGACATTATAGGTGACTTAGTCTAATTCATCCATCCATGCCATCTGGATTGCTTCAAGAATCTTTTCATTAGAATTTTGCGGGTCATCTTCAAAATCTTCTAGGCTGCAAATCTTCTGATGCAAGTCTGGAAAGCTGATCCACTGAGGGTCTATTTCGGGGTACGCTTCGTTAAGACCTATTGCAATTTCTATGATATCAGACCATTTAATTTTCATTAATGATCCTCTGAAACCTGATTGATGGTATATTTTGGTAATTCAACAGTAAAATCTCCGCTTTCTGGAATGGTTTGACAACTCAATCGTGAGTTTGGCTCAAGCCCCCAAGCCTTATCAAGCAGATCTTCCTCATCCTCAGATGCTTCATTGAGATCATTAAAACCATCTCTTACAATGACATGGCATGTTGTACAAGCACATGACATTTCGCATGCATGTTCAATTTTGATGCCTACTCTTAAAGCGGCTTCGCAAATAGATTCATCTTTAAGTGTTTCAAATTCAGCCCCATCAGGACATAACTCAAAATGAGGCAATAATTTTATATTGGCCATTTATATAGTGAAGCTTTCACCGCAGCCACAGACAGCTTTAGCGTTAGGATTATGAAATTTGATTCCTTTGTTGAGACCATCTTCAGAATAATCGACCAAACTGCCTTTTAGGTAATTTAAACTTTCATTGTCGACATAAATCTTGCATTCACCTTCATCAAAAATAAAGTCGTTGGCATTAGCCACTTCATTCTCAACAAACTCAAAAAAGTATTCGAAGCCTGAACATCCAGCTTTCCTTACACCAATTCTTACTCCGTCACTTTTACCGTTATTCTTAAGGCTGGAAGTGAAGTGCAATATAGCTTTTTCAGAAAATCTAAGCTCATCTGGAGAGAATTTTTGCATGATTTGTTATTGTTTCTGCTCGTAGTCTTCTATTGCTTGTTTAATGGAATCTTCGGCCAAAACAGAGCAATGAATTTTTATAGGAGGCAACTCAAGTGCTTCAACAATATCAATATTTTTGATTTCCTTGGCTTCCTCTAAAGTTTTTCCTATTAACATGTCGACCAATTCACTGGATGAAGCGATTGCAGAACCACATCCATAAGTCTTGAACTTAACATCCTTGATAACATGAGTGTTGCCTTTGCTCTCACATTTGATCTGAAGTTTCATCACATCACCGCATGCAGGAGCACCAACCATTCCAGTGCCGACATTCATCTCTTTTGGATCAAATCGACCAACATTATATTTTGCAGGTTCATTAATAGTGTTTTCAAATTTATCTACAACTTTTTTACTATATGCCATAAATACCTCCCAATATTTAGTGGGTTTGCCAATCTACTGTATCAAGATCAATTCCATCTAAATACATTTCCCATAGTGGAGATAGCTCTCTAAGTCTATCAACAGCGTGGTTAATTAAGGTTAATGTATAATCCACATCTTCCTCAGTGGTAAATCTTCCAAATGAAAAGCGAATAGAACTTGATGCAAGCTCATCCTTTCTACCAAGCGCTCTTAGCACATAGGATGGCTCCAAACTGGCAGAAGTACAAGCCGATCCAGAGGAAACAGCAATATCTTTTAAGGCCATGATTAATGACTCTCCTTCTACATATGCAAAACTAATGTTCAAAATATTACTGACTTTATTGTCAACATCTCCATTTACGTATATCTCTTCAATTTGGGAAATAGACTCATAGAACTTATTATGAAGTGATTGAATTCTTAATTTGTCACTTTCCATCTCTTCTTTAGCAATTCTAAAAGCTTCGCCCATTCCTACTATTTGATGTGTAGGCAGAGTTCCTGATCTCATGCCTCTTTCATGCCCGCCTCCATGAATTTGCGCTTCAATTCTAACTCGAGGCTTTCTTCGAACAAATAAAGCTCCTATTCCTTTAGGCCCATATGTTTTGTGGGCTGAGAAAGACATCAGATCAACTGGAAGAGAGTTTAAATCAATCGCAATTTTGCCAGTGCTTTGAGCAGCATCAACATGAAAAAAAATGCCTTTTTCACGTGCAATTTTCCCAATACTACCAAGGTCATTGATAGTACCCAATTCGTTATTAATATGCATAATTGAGATCAATATGGTGTCTTCTCTAATTGCGCTTAACACAGCCTCCGGTGTAATTAAACCTCCCTCATTGGGCTCTAGATAAGTTACCTCAAAACCATCTCTTTCAAGCTGTCTACATGGGTCTAATACGGCTTTGTGCTCAATTTTGGAAGTAATGATATGCTTTCCATTCTGTTGATAAAAATTAGCAATGCCTTTAATTGCTAAGTTATCTGCCTCAGTAGCGCCTGAGGTCCAAACTATCTCTCTTGGATCACAGTTGACTAGATTTGCTACATGAGATCTAGCCTCTTCAACAGCTTCTTCAGCCTTCCAACCAAACTTATGCGAACGAGATGCAGGATTACCAAAATTACCATCCAAGGTAAGATGATCAGATATTTTTTTTGCGACACGGGGATCTACTGGTGTAGTAGATGCATAGTCCATATATATTGGTAAATTGATTTCGCCACTCATGATTTGATTTCCTTTAGAGGTATATGGGGATCTCTTGGCTTTTCTACAAGATCTGTTATCGAAATATCACTTAAAAATTCGTCAACTACGCTATTTAAGTCATCCCATAATTTATGAGAATTGCATTGTTGACCTGCATGACAAGAAGAAGTCCCTGAGCAGTTCGTTGCATCTAAGTTTTCCTCAACAGCATCCATAATATTTTTTATGCTTACTTTTTGAGGATGAGAAGCATAAACATATCCACCATTTCTTCCGCGAACACTTTTAACAATACCTGCGATTCTTAGTTTTCTAAATAACTGCTCAAGGTAAGTTAAATCTATATCTTGCCTATGCGCTATATCTTTTAGTGAAACTGGAGTCTCATGATGCGATAGATACTCTAAATCCGCTAGAGCATTAACCGCATATCGACTTTTGGTTGTGAAATTCATGCAGGTATTATCAATACCTGATTAATTTAGTCAAGTTTTATCTTCATTCCAAGTCTCTCACCTACTTCTCCGTATGTTTCTATGACATTTCCTAGATCTTGACGAAACCTATCTTTATCCATTTTTGTTAATGTATCTTTATCCCACAAACGACAACCATCTGGGGTAAATTCGTCTGCAAGAAGCATCTTGTCGTTAAATTTTCCAAACTCTAATTTATAATCTACTAAAATAAGATTAGCTTCCATAAAAAATTCAACCAGAATGTCATTAATTTTTAAAGTTAAATCTCTCATCGCATCTGCATCTTCTTGAGTCGCCCAACCAAATGACTCAATATGATGATCATTGATTAATGGGTCCCCTAAATCATCATCTTTTAAAAAGAACTCAAAGAGAGGCGGATCTAGGATCAATCCATCTTCGATTCCCAATCTTTTGCAAAGTGATCCTGTGGCTCTATTTCTCACAACACACTCAATTGGAAACATGTCTAGTTTATGAACTAGAGATTCATGATTAGAAAGAAGCTTAATAAAATGAGTTTCTATACCTTTTGACGCCAAAAACTCCATTACAAAAGCATTGAATTGATTATTGACTTTGCCTTTGTTATCGAGAGCTTCCATTTTTTTTCCATCAAAAGCAGAGGTATCATCCCTGAATTCCATAATTAATTGATCAGGTTCATTCGTGGTATATAAAGATTTAGCTTTACCGGTAGTTATTTGAGATATTTTTTCCATAATTCCTTAACTTAGCAGTTCGTTTATTTTTGATAAAAGAGCATCGGCCTCCTCATTGTTTCCTTCAAGTGACTCTACAAATATGTTTGTTTTATCATTTTGCGATTCAAGCAATATTCTAAATTCAGCCGATTCTCCAAGCAATAGAGAATTATTGTTTTCATCATTATTAAAATTTAAGAAAGAAAACCAGCTGCTGCTTTCAGATTCTACTGAGTAACTAACTAGGAAAACTCCTTGATCTCTATCAATATCATTGGAAGTAATATTTCCTGCCTCCAAAGCTCTACTAACAGCTGACCATGCTCTATCAAATCCAAGACTCAGCTCAATAATAGTTTGGTCATTAACATTAAAAATTTTAGCTTTCTTTCTATCATTTAAGTTTTGGGCAGCAAGAGATGTTCCGGAAAATGAAGCAGCTGAACTTGCAAAAAATTGTACTATTTTTTCTAATTCCTGCTGAATAAAATCTGGATCCTGTTTAGCTAAAATATCATCATTAGAGTTATAAACAGATAAGAAAACCTCCGTGGAAGCCTCCTTAATACCATGCTCAATAGTAATCTTGAGATTTAAGGTATCAGAGTATTTGATGAGCATAATTCCAGCATCAGGATCTGCCTCTATTATTGACATTGCAGAGGCTTCAAAATAATTTTTGGTAATTGGCCATGAGGTAGATGGAAGGGTTTCAACATAAACCCACATCAGCTCCCCAAGTCGCCTTAGTTGCACCTCATTTGATTCTCCTGAAGAAAATATTTGCCTTGGTGCTGGAATATCTTGAATTTCAGCTGCAGCTATGCCCTCACTAATTGGTGGATAATGATCATCTTTTATAATTGCAATATCTGAAGACGGTAACTCAAGATCAGCAGACAGCTTTTCTTCAAAAAATTTATCTTTTGTTTCAGGAAAGAGCCCCTCTGGCCCAGATATGTATGAGCAAGAGGATATAGAAGCTAGCAAAGCTAGAAAACAAGATTTTTTTAAATATTTCATATTAACTTCAATTTTATCATCTCATTTATGGTTTTCTCATGAAAAACCTCATTAAAAGGTATTAATGGAAGCCTGATACCAGAATGTATCATTCCCATTTTATTTAGCATCCATTTAACAGGTATTGGATTAGATTCAATAAACAAAAGTTCATATAAATTTTTTAATAATGAATTTAACTCTTTAGCATCATCAAACTGATTGGATAAATTGAGAGAGCAAATCTGAGAAATATATTTTGGAACAACATTTGCAGCCACAGAAATCACACCATGACCTCCATTTAACATAAAGGAATTAAATGTAGGATCATCACCCGAAAAAATTGAAAAGTTTTTTTGCTCACCAATAGACTGAGATATTCTTAAAAGCTCAGATAGTCTTTCCGAACTATCTAGCGCCTCTTTAATCCCAACAATGTTCTGATGATGAGCTAGCCTCAATACAGTTTCAGGCTTAAGATCACAAGCTGTGCGTGACGGAACATTGTAG
>Ga0213866_10000307_pt1 | contig 40760 bp, 43 predicted proteins | sample PICome_11_FD_160079 | JGI IMG/M metagenome (GOLD analysis project Ga0213866, IMG submission 160079) | Coastal seawater microbial communities near Pivers Island, North Carolina, United States - PICO284 | ecosystem: Environmental > Aquatic > Marine > Coastal | place: USA: North Carolina... | reverse complement strand
GGCGTGCGCCGACCAGTGAGGGTGAGCCCAGTCTCAAGATCGAGAACCCCCCAACAGCGATCGCCGACAAGGCCAAGTTCACAGACATCGCATTCTCGGAGCGATTCGCCGCCCATCGACTTCACCAGGTAACGCCAGATCTCCGTCACACGCACGTATGTGAACGTACCGGTCGCGCATGAGTACGATCCGGTCATGGACGCGAACAACGTCAGCACGAGCGAGATGATCAACGACGCCAACGACGCCAACGACGACACCGACGACTCCGTCGAGCAGGTCGAGGAGTTACTCGTCGAAGAGATCTCGATCGACGGGATGTGCGGCGTCTACTGACGTTGCACCCACCGCGGTCACCATTCGCTCCGTGTTGAATCAGGCGCTCGAACTCCACCCTAAGGTGGCGCTCCGTCCCGAACCATTTGGTGCGCTCGCCTACCACTATGACACGCGCCGTCTTGTCTTCTTGAAACATCCCGACGTCGTCCGCGTCGTCGAGGCGCTTGCCGGCCATTCATCGGTGGCGGCCACCCTCGAAGCCTGCAACATCAGCCCCGAGCGCTGGGACAGCTTTGACCGTGCACTCACCTCTCTCTACGAATCGGAGATGCTGCATGAGCGTCCAACCGCTTGTTAATCAGTTGAAGGGTGGGCTCGACTCGCCCATCTGCCTCACCTGGGAACTCACGTATGCCTGCAACCTCGACTGCGTACACTGCCTGTCGTCATCGGGCCAACGCGACCCTCGTGAGCTGACCACCGACGAAGCCAAGGCCGTACTCGACGAACTCCACGATCTCCAGGTCTTCTACATCAACATCGGCGGCGGCGAGCCAATGATCCGACGCGACTTCTTTGAGCTGGTCGAATACGCCATCGGAAAGGGCATTGGCGTCAAATTCTCGACCAATGGCGCGTTCATCAATGCCGACAAGGCCCGCCGTCTCGCGGCAATGGACTATCTCGACATCCAGATCAGCCTTGATGGAACTGATGCGACGACCAACGACCTCGTACGCGGCGTCGGCTCGTATGACACCGCCATTCGGGCGATGGAGCATCTCCGCGATGCTGGCTTCGGCGAATTTAAGATCTCGGTCGTCGTCACGCGATACAACGTCGATCAGCTCGACGAGTTCAAGGCGCTTGCTGACTCGTTCGGCGCAACCCTCCGAGTCACCCGCCTCCGACCATCGGGGCGGGGTGCCGACTCATGGCACGATCTCCACCCTACGCAGACGCAGCAGCGCCAAATCTACGAGTGGCTGCTCGCTCACGGTGACGGGGTACTCACTGGCGACTCGTTCTTTCATCTCAACGCACTCGGCGAAGAACCGCTGCCCGGGCTCAACATGTGCGGAGCGGGCCGAGTGGTATGCCTCATCGACCCCATCGGCGACGTCTACGCCTGCCCTTTCGTAATCCACGACGAGTTCAAAGCGGGCTCGGTCCGCGACGCGGGCGGCTTCACCCGGGTTTGGCGCAAGAGCAGCTTGTTCACCGAGCTACGAGAGCCGGAGACCAAAAGTGCATGCACGAGCTGCGGGCAGTACGACGCCTGTCAGGGTGGTTGCATGGCGGCGAAGTTCTTCGTTGGCATCCCGCTCGACGGCCCAGACCCCGAATGCGTGTCGGGTCACGGTGAAGCAGCCATGATCACCGCCAGCACCTCGAACGTGGTCGTACCAAAGCCAGCTATGGATCACTCGAAGCCGGATCGCACCCCGGTCGCACTTACTCGACGCTGAACAAGAGCCGTCGTTCAGCAGAAGGCGAGATGTTTGCTCGACAAGCCGCTGCTCCCGCCTACCCCTGGCTTGGTACCGCTTTCGGTCTCCTGGCCAACGGAGAAGGATTCCAACGAAAGTCACATCCCGCCACCCACTCGACGACCAGCCAGGCGCACGAGACCAACTGATCGTGACCGCGTGTCGTTCTGATGCCGATCGCTAGGGATCAGTGGATGCGACACGGCGAAGTGAGAGAATAAATTCCCGTGCCCATCGCCCTCGTGATCGTCGCCTACCTCCTCGGCACCCTGCCGAGCGCAATCTGGATTGCGAGCGCCAACGGAATAGACATCTCGACATTCGGCTCGGGCAACCCCGGGGCGAGTAACGTAACGAGGGCCCTCGGCTGGCGCAAAGGCGTGTGGGTCTACGTGCTCGACGCTGCCAAGGGCGCTGCCGCCACCGGCCTTGGCCTCTGGCTTGATGGCCGGCCGATCGCCTATGCCTGCGGCGCCGCTGCGATCGTTGGACATATGTTCCCGGTGTTCCGGGGATTTCGCGGCGGCAAAGGCGTCGCCACCGGTTCAGGCGTCCTGGTGGTGCTGTTCCCACTCCTTGCATTCATGGTGGTGCCGACGTGGTGGATCGTGTCGAAGGTGACAAGAAAGGCAGCGATCGGTTCGATCATCGCCGTCGCACTGGTCCCCGCCGGCCTTGCGCTATTCGAAACCCCTGGTTGGGAGTACGTCGCCGTTGGGGCGCTGTGCATGCTGATCCTCATGAAGCACTGGCCCAACGTGACCCGCATGTTGCGCCGAGAGGAACCCGCCCTTCACGGCAACGGATGACGCGCGCGATGATCGGTGGATGCCAGCCATCGACGCTTTCGATCTGACCAACAAGGTGGCCGTGGTGACCGGTGGGTCGCGCGGCCTCGGACGCGAGATGGCCCTTGCGTTCGCCGAGCAGGGTGCCGACGTAGTCATCGCCAGCCGCAAACTCGACAACTGCAAACGCGTCGCTGACGAGGTCGAGGCCCTCGGCCGCAGAGCGATGCCGGTGACGTATCACGCTGGCGAATGGCGCGACTCCGACCGACTCGCCGACCTGGTCTTCGACAATTTCGGTCGGTGCGACGTGCTCGTCAACAACGCAGGCATGTCGCCGCTCTATCCCAGCGCCGACGCCATCACCGAGGAACTGTACGACAAGGTGCTCGGCGTCAACCTCAAAGGACCCTTCCGACTGTCGGCCCTGGTTGGGACCCGCATGCAGAAGGCGGCGCGAGCGGGCACGCAGCCCGGCGGCTCAATTATTTTCGTCTCGTCGATTGCCTCACATCGCCCAACGCCAAACGAGTTGGTCTACGGCGCCGCCAAGGCCGGCGTCAATAACCTCACCGCCGGACTCGCTGCCACCTTCGGCCCCGAGGTCCGTGTCAACTGCATCGTGCCCGGCCCTTTCCTGACCGACATCTCAAAGGCGTGGGACCTCGGCGCGTTCGAGCGGGCTGCCGAGAAATCCATCTCGCTCCGACGAGGAGGTGAGCCGCACGAAATCGTTGGTGCAGCCCTGTACTTCGCATCCGACGCGTCGTCGTATACGACGGGCTCGCTCCTCGACGTCGACGGCGGGCCGAGGACGTCGATTACCGCAGAATGAGCAGCCCGCTGAGGCGCTAATGGCTCGCTCCAACCAGAGGGCGTTGTCGGGCCGGTCGTAGTCTCACCGTATGGAAGCACACTTCGCAACCCTCTGGGAATCGATCGCCGACACCATTCCGGACCGACCAGCGTTGACCAGTGGCGGGCTCACACGCACGTGGTCGGAGTATGACGATCGCGCTGCCCGAATCGCTCAGGTACTCACTGCCGGTGGCCTGGGACCCAACTCAAAGGTGTCGCTCTACTTGTACAACGGCAACGAGTACATGGAAGCCCATTACGGCGTGTTCAAGATGCGCGGCGTGGCGATCAACGTCAACTACCGCTATCTCGACGAGGAACTGTGGTACCTACTGGACAACTCCGACTCCGAGGCGATCATCTTTCACTCCTCACTCGCCGATCGAGTCGCACGCGTCGCCGAGCGGCTTCCGAACCTGAAGCTACTTATCGAAGTCGATGACGGCGAACCGCCAAGCGGTGATCGAGTCAACATCCCGAGCGCCCAGGCCTACGAAGATCTGGTGGCTACGACCGAGCCGATGCCACGAATAGAGCGTTCGGCCGACGACATTTACATGCTCTACACCGGGGGAACCACCGGGATGCCGAAGGGGGTCATGTACGACATCGGCAGTCTGGTCGAGGCGTTCATCCAGTCAGGGTTCCCGCTGATCGGTCAGATACCACCCAAGTCGCTCGACGAGGTTGCCCCGATGGTGACCGAGGCGATCGACACGGCTGGCCAGATGGTCTCGATTCCCTGCGCACCCTTGATGCACGGCACAGGCTGCTGGCTCGGCTGGATGATCCCGAGTTGCGCAGGCGCTCAGGTAGTCACCCTGGAGAACCGGAGCCTCGACGCCCACGAGCTCCTCGGCACGATCGAGGACCAGCGGGTCACAGCCATCACCATCGTCGGTGACAGCTTCGCCAAGCCAATTTTGCGCGCGGTCGATGAGGGTAAGTCCGACAGTTCACCATATGACCTGTCGTCGCTACAGCTCATCGGTTCGTCGGGCGTGATGTTCACGACCGAAGTAAAGCAGCAGCTCATCGATCGGATCGAGCAGGTCGTCATTGTCGATGCCATGGGCTCAACCGAGGGCTCGATGGGCACCCAGATAATGATGAAGGGCGTTCCCGCCGAGACGGCCAGATTCACCAAGGGCCCAGAGACGAAGGTCTTCAAGGAAGACGACACGGAGGTCGTGCCGGGGTCAGGTGAGATCGGCATGGTTGCAGCTGGTGGTGCGGTGCCGATCGGCTATTTCAAGGACCCCGACAAGTCGGCGCGCACCTTCCGCTCGATCAACGGCAAGCGCTACTCGTTCCCGGGTGATCTCGCGCAGGTCGCTGAAGACGGCACCCTGATTCTCCTTGGGCGCGGCAGCCAGGTGATCAACACCGGCGGCGAAAAGGTGTATCCGGAGGAAGTCGAGGAGGCGGTGAAGCGGGTCGACGGGATCGTCGACTGTCTCGTCGTCGGCATCGACGACGAAAAGTTCGGGCAGGCCGTCACCGCTGTTGCGTCCCGCGCCAAAGGGGCCGCCGTCGACAGGGAGACCGTCATCGCTGCGGTAAAGCAGGATCTCGCCGGCTTCAAGGCACCAAAGAACATCGTGTTCGTCGACATGGTTCCTCGCGCGCCTAACGGAAAAGCCGACTACAAGACCGCCAAGACGCTGGCCGAATCCTCTCCTTGATTCGCATGTGAAGGACAGCCGTCTGGCGCCGAGGGTGGTGCAGAACTCAGGGGTTGAGCTTCTCGGCGAAAAAATCAAGGACGCGGTCGACACCCTCAGGTTGGAGCTGCTCAGTGAGCACAGAGTGATCGTCCCTTGCCGAGCTCTCAAACTCAACGGCGATGAAAGAATCGCCAAGCTTCTCGTGCAGCGTGTCAAAGCGAGTGCCGACCAGGCGATCGCCGGTATAACGCAGGCCAAGTACTTGGCAGCCCGCCCGAGCGCGCTCAACGACGGCTACCTCGTCGTCGGGCGACAGTCCGAGATCGGCACCCCTATCGGTTCCAGCCGAAAACGGCATCGACGGTTGGCTGAGGACCGGCGCGATCATGACGTCATCGACCATCATCCCGAGAGCAAAGCCACCTGAGAAACACATGCCGACCGCCCCCACTCCGGGCCCGCCGACGTCGGCGTGCAACGCCTTCGCCAATGCCCTCAACCAGACAACGATCAACGAGGTCTTGCCCATCGCCAACGTACTGAACTCGCGCGAAACACAGATCGAAGCCATCGACCGCAAAACGTTCGCCCTTGAAGGTTCCAAGCCCGGTCGTCCCACTAGATCGGGCATCACCACGGTAAAGCCCCGACCAACAACGCGTTCCGCAAACTCCACTACCTTCGGCGTGATGGCCGGGATTTCGTGGACGACGATTACCCCGGGCCCTACACCCTTCCGATACGTATCGTGGGTGATGTCGGCTGACGTAAACCGCCCGCGAACCCAGCCCGTCAACGGCTCAGCGCTCATCCGCCGAGCCTGCCGAGCGCGTCGACGGCCAATCGCTCGACACCGAGCTTGAACGCATCAAGCGTGTCGGGGTCGATTTCCTGTTCGCCCATCGCACCCTGGACGAATCGTGCGTACACCCCTTCAGAGATGACGGCAAGCCGCCACGACGAGAACGCCACGTAGTAGTCGATGTTCGACAGGTCACGACCGGTTCGGTCGGCGTAGCGCTCGCACATGTCGGCGTAGGTGGGGAATCCCTCGATCCCAGTCGGGTCGTTAGGGCGGAACTGCGGCTCGCCGGGGTCTGACCAATACACGCCGAGATAGCCGAGGTCAGCGAGAGGGTCGCCGAGTGTACAGAGTTCCCAATCGAGCACGGCGACGACCTCGGCTGAATCGGGGTCGACGAGTACATTGCCGAATCGGTAGTCGCCGTGGGCAATCACTGCACCGTGCTGTTCGGGGATCTTGGCCGCAAGGCGGCGGGCAACCTCATCGACCTCGGGTAGATCACGCGTCTTCGATTTCTCCCACTGGGTCGTCCATCGCCGCACCTGGCGTTCGACGTAGCCGTCGCGCCGCGCAAGATTTCCCAAACCAACTGCGTCGATGTCCACATCGTGGAGCTGTGCAAGCACGTCGATCAGATGCCACGACGCATTCCGACGCTGGTCAGGGGTGAGCCGTTCGGCTTCGGCCGGCGAGTCGAGGACGACACCGGCCACGTACGACATAACGTAGAACGGGGCACCGTTCACCTCTGCGTCACGACACACGCCAAGAGTTCGCGGCACTGGTACGTCGCTCTGGCCGACCGCCGCAATGAGCTCGTACTCTCGCTCCATGTCATGCGCCGACGCAAGGACGTTCCCGATCGGCGGACGCCGAAGCACAAACTGATTTTCTCGGCCGTCGATCCCGTGGAATGTTAGGTTCGATCTACCGCCAGTAATCAACTTGAAATCGTACGGTCCCTGGAGTTCGCCGACGTGCTCATCAAGCCACGCTGTGACTTTCGGGAGGTCGACCCCCTCGATACTCATCGAGAGCACCGTAGCGAGCCTGGCGGGCGAGCTCCCGATCCGGGTCGTGTCAGGCGCAACAATCTCATCAGATACTCGAACGAAACGAGGCCCGACGCAGCGATAACACAGACTGCATGGTTTAACGCCTCGGCATGCACGGCCGGGTCTACGGCGCTGAGCGGTGTCGCTCGGAAACCGAAGTAGCCCATCCAGAAACCAAGGAGGCCCGCCGCCCGCACGATATGACGAAAGTACTAGCCGAAGTTGCTGGCAGCGTGCAGCACCTCAGGTCGCTGCCAGAGCAGACGAGCGAGATCAGCCGGGGCGGCCGACGCCGGTCACTTTGCCCCAGCTGACGGGGCTGATCTTCACCACGTCGCCAGTAGCCGGTGCGTGGACGTGCTGACCACCGCCGAGGTAAATGCTGACGTGGCTAATCGGACTATAGAAGAAAATCAGGTCACCCGGCTGGGCGTTACCCCGCGACACGCGAGGAGTTGAGGCGTACTGGGCTCGTGACTGGTGAGGAAGGTATACCCCCGCCTTGCCCCACGCGTACTTGGTTAGGCCCGAGCAATCGAACGACACGCCGGGGCGAGAGGTGGCGTAGCGGTAGGGAACGCCCTGCTGGCCGAGTGCAGCGTTCACAGCGGCGCCAGCCAACGACGAGACGGGAGGCGACGACGAGCCGCCCCCGGAACTGGAGCTACCACCCGAGCTCGAGCCACCACCCGAGTTGTTGGCGCCGCCCGGATTTCCACCTCCGGAGCTGGTAGCCGATCCGGCGCCCGACGAAGTCGAACCGCTGGAAGAGCCGGCATTGTTCGCCGTTTGCTCGGCCGCAAGTTGAGCCTGGAGACGGGCATAAGCCTCTTCGGCGCGCCGACGCTCCTCCTGAGCGATCAGATCGCCAAGGAGCGCTTCAGCTTCGACGCGAGCCCGCTGATACTCGGACGTACGTTGCTCCGTCTGTTCGCGCTGGCCGTCAAGCGCCGAAGCGAGATCGATTGCCGCTTGCCGCTTGCGCTCTAAGTCGGCCCGAGCCTCTTCGAGGTCTGAGACGAAGGCGTCGAGCTCGTCGCTCGTGACGTCGCCTGCGCTGAGAGCCACCCGGGCGAGCTCGTCACGCTGGATAGTGTCGTTGATCTTGTCAGTCGCCTCAAACAGCGGGCCGAGCGGCGCGGCGCCACCACCGATGAACGAGCGGACCGCCATATCGCCAAGGTCGGATCGCAGATCGGCGAGCTCAATCTCTTTGGCCGCGATGTCAGCCTGGGCCTTGGTGATCTCATCAGCGAGCTCGGCCTGACGCTGAATCGCCTCGTTATAGTCCTCCGCAATCTCAAGCGCGCGGTCTTGGAGACGTTCGAGCTCATCGACGATCTGCTCGACGCGCTCGCGCTGCTGGTCAACCGTTTGCGCGTTGGCTGCGGACGGGTTGATCACCGGTACGGCGAAGGCAACCGCCAGTGCAACCGGAATGACTCGCAGGAGCGACTTCATGACCCTCCGAAATCTAGCGGAAGATGACGGTTGTGTGACATTCAGCGACAGGGGAACGTCACACAGGGTAAACGACCTCTACTCCCACTCGATCGTGCCCGGCGGCTTCGACGTGACGTCGTAGACCACACGGTTGACGCCGTCGACTTCATTGATGATGCGCTGGCTCATTACTTCGAGCGTCTCGTATGGGATCCGCGCCCAGTCGGCGGTCATCGCATCGTCAGAGGTGACCGCACGGATCACGATCGGGTTGCCGTAGGTGCGCTCGTCGCCCATCACGCCAACCGAGCGGACATCGGCCAGCAGGGCTGCGTACGATTGCCAGATCTGTCGATTAAGCCCGGCGTTTGCGAGCTCCTCCCGAACAATCGAATCGGCCTCTTGCAGCAATGCCACCCGCTCGGGCGTGACCTCACCGATGATCCGCACGCCCAGGCCGGGCCCGGGGAACGGCTGCCGCCACACCATCTCATCGGGCAGCCCAAGCTCGGTACCGAGCGCTCGCACCTCGTCCTTAAACAGATCACGGAGCGGCTCGATGAGCTCGAGTTCCATGTCGTCGGGCAGGCCGCCAACGTTGTGGTGGCTCTTGATGACCGACGCCTGACCGTCAGACCCACCCGATTCGATCAGGTCGGGGTAAAGCGTTCCTTGGACCAGGAATTTCGCCTCCGACAGCCCACCCGTGTATTTCTCGAATACGCGGATGAACTTCTCACCGATCGCCTTGCGCTTCGCTTCTGGCTCGGTCACCCCAGCCAGCGCCTCGAAGAACGTGTCGGCCTCATCGGCGTGGACCAGCTCAATGCCGAGATTGCGGCGGAAGGTCTCGACCACCTGATCCGATTCGTTCTTGCGCATTAAACCGGTATCGACATAGATGCAGGTCAACTGGTGGCCAATCGCCTTGTGGACGAGCGCTGCGGCAACCGACGAGTCGACACCACCCGACAGACCGCAGATGACCCGGGCGTCCGCGACGCGCTCGCGAATCGCTGCAACCTGTTCGTCGATCACCGACGACATGGCCCACGTCGGCTCGATGTCCGCGCGATCGTGGAGGAACCGAGCCATCGCCGCCATGCCGTAGGGCGAATGCACGACCTCGGGATGGAACTGAACTCCGTAGATCTTGCGCTCGTCATTCTCCATCACTGCGACCGGCGCGCCAGGAGACGAGGCGGTAATTGTGAAGCCCTCAGGAGCCTCGGTGATACCGTCGAAGTGGCTCATCCAGCACTGATGGGTGTCGGGTGCATCATCGGGAAGGATGAGTGAGCCGCCAACGCGGCTGAGGTCGGTACGGCCGTACTCGCCGGCCAGGCCTCGACCGACAACGCCGCCCAACTGCTGAGCGATGAGCTGCGCGCCGTAGCAGATGCCGAAGATTGGCACGCCGAGGTCGTAGATGTCCGGATCGAGCGACGCTGCTCCTTCGACGTGGACACTAGCCGGGCCACCCGACAGCACGATGGCCGCCGGTGCCCGTTCACGGACCTCGTCGGCGCTGATCGTCGCCGGAACGATCTCGGAGTAGACGCAGAGCTCACGGACCCGCCGAGCGATGAGCTGGGCGTACTGGGCACCGAAGTCAACGACCAGGACCGTGGCGCGGGGAGAGGATTGCGCTTGACTCAAGGCATGCATCGTAGAGGCCCGACCAGCCTGCCCGTGGCGCTCGTTTGCGCGCTGGCTGTGATCTCGATCGCAATCGTGCTGTCGATGCTGGCGGACGGAGCGGCGGCGACCAGCTCATCCAATTGGTCAGCAGTTCCGGCGAGCACGACCAGAAGCATCGGGCAGGCCGACGAAACGGTTACGACGCAGCCGCCGCTATTGGAAAATGAATTCCTGCCCAAAGATGCCAACCTGTCCGACTGCGTTGGCTTCGTCGAACGGCCCGGGTGTGGTTCCGAGGCTCGCGGCGGACTGCAGATGACGCTGATCTTCTTGGCGCTCGCCGTTGGACTGGGCATCGTCTTCTGGCGGATAAGTGTCGGAGTGAAACAAAATCGCGCAGCCCAGCCGGCTGATCGCCCACCCTCCAACTAGCAGGAGATGGAGCAACCATGACCCCCGACGAATTCCGGCGACACGGCCACGATCTCATCGATTGGATTGCCGATCAGCTCGCCACGAGCCACGCCGGCGAACACCGGGCGCGCCCCGACATCGCCCCCGGCGACATCCGAGCCCAGCTGCCCGAGCATCCCCCGGCGGTACCCGAGCCGTGGGCTGACGTGATGCGCGACCTCAACGAAATCATCGTGCCGGGCCTCACGCAGTGGCAGCACCCTGGCTTCTTCGCCTGGTTTCCGTCCAACATCACCTATCCCTCGATCCTCGGCGAACTCGCTGCAGCCGGGCTCGGCGTTAACGCAATGGCCTGGACTACGTCGCCTGCCGCCACTGAGCTAGAGACGCTGATGCTCGACTGGATGCACGAGTTGCTAGACCTACCGGCCCACTTCCGGTCGACCAGCGAGCGCGGTGGCGGCTCGATCCAAGGCACGGCGAGCGAGGCCACGCTGGTAGCGATGTTGGCAGCTCGCTGGCGTTCGACGGGCGGCGCGATTAACACCGACGGCGACACCACCAACCTCGTCGGCTACTCGACCGCCGAGGCGCACTCCAGCATCGAGAAAGGGTTCCGGATTGCAGGGTTCGGCACCCATCGGATGCGCCACGTGCCCGTCGACGCCAACTTCGCCATGCGCCCTGACGCCCTTCGTGAGCTGGTCAAGGCCGACCTCGCCGCTGGGCTCACACCATGCATCGTCGTCACCGCACACGGCACCACTTCGTCGATGGCATTCGACCCGACCGTAGAGGTCGCAGACGTCTGTGCCGAGCACGGCATCTGGCTGCACGTCGACGGCGCCATGTCGGGCATAGCGGCACTCGAACCCGAGTTGAGGTGGGTCAACGACGGTCTTGACCGAGCCGACTCGTACACCACCAATCCGCATAAGTGGATGGGCATCAACTTCGACTGCAACCTCTTCTGGGTAGCCGACCGTGAAGCCCTCATCAATGCGCTGTCCGTCCTTCCGCCCTACCTTGCGTTCGAAGCTGCTCAGGCCGGCGCGGCCATCGACTACCGCGACTGGACTATCCCCCTCGGCCGCCGATTCCGAGCGCTCAAGCTGTGGTTCATGCTCCGGGCCGACGGCGTAGAGCCGACCAAGGCCATGATGCGCGAACAGATCGCCTGGACCCAGGAGCTGGCCAGCATGGTCGAGGCGGATGATCGATTTGAGATCATCGCTCCCCATCCGCTGAACCTCCTATGCATTGCCCTCCGAGGCGACTCGATTAATGATGCCAACACCGCTACTGCTGCCATGATCGACCGGGCGAACGCCGATGGCGCTGCGCTTTACACTCGCACCGTGCTTGACGGGCGGACGGTTATGCGGATCTCGATCGGGGCGACGAGCACCACACGCGATCATGTTGTGGCGGCGTGGAGGCAACTGCAGTCTGTTGCCGGTGGCTGAAATGCGACGGCCCACAGCAGTCGCCGATTTTCTTGACACGCCTTGCGGATGCACCGCGGTCGACGCCGAGCTTCCGTGAAACGGGTGGGACCGAACGCTGCGAGCGGGCTTTGGCCCGTCGCAATGCTCGCGCCGGAGGCAGCGGGGACCTCGTATGTCGCACGGACGTGACCGCTTGGTCTTATACCGCAGCAATGCTCACCGCACAGGGGCTCCGATAGCCCACCTCTCCAGCGATGGACGCAACGATCACTCCCAGTTCACGAAGACGGTCGGCGGTCAGCGCACTCTGGTGAGAAGGTCCACGAGCATGTGGGCGGTCGCACCCCACACCGTCTCGTCGTCGAGCTGGAAAAAGTGCAGCCGCCGGTCAAGTGGGGGTGTTCCCCATCGCTCGGCGTGATAGGTCCCCGGTCGGCTCAGCTCTGCGAGAGGCAGCCAGAACACCCGGTCGGCCTCGGCCGTCTGCGGACGGAGTGCAACTCGTTCGTCGATGCGGGCCACCACGGGGACGATGTAGCTCTGCGAAACCACGGTCGACAGATGCGATAGTTCGCCGATGATCTCCGGCCGATGCGGTTCGAGGCCTACCTCCTCGTACGTCTCACGTAATGCGGTCTCGATCGGCGTCTCGCCCGGGTCGCACCGCCCTCCGGGAAAGCTCATCTCACCGCGATGGTTGCGGAGATGCATTGAACGCCGCGTGAGCAACACCTCGGCGCCGTTGGGGCCGTCCGCAAGCAGAGCCAACACCGCCGACGGCTTGGCATCCGGAAACGACGGCAGGACCGGTCGATGATCGCCGGGAACCGCATCGGCAATCTCGCTAATCGCCCACGTTCGGCCGAGGTCGAACGGTGTGTCGAACTCGATGACTGTATTCGAAGGCCGCGGGATGACCTGCTGGCCGCCCGGCCGCCGATCCATGTCAAACGGAAGGCTGCCAGCCCGATTCGGTGAGCTCGGCAAAGACCTTGTCGAGGCCAGCGGTCTTCATGTTCGCCAGCGTACGCCCGGGTGTCTCATCACCATTCTCCCACTGTTCCCACGCCGCAAGGATTTTGGTGAGATCGGGAGCCGGCTGTTCGAACGTCGACATATCTTCAGCCTACGGTCCCCTGCACACGGGCCCGCCGTTATTCTCCTGATCCCGACCAGAATTCGGGTCGATTTGCAAGTAAAGACTGCAATTAGGCGTCGTCGCCGATCTCATACTTGTCCTTCAGCGTTCGCGCGCCCGCAATGCCCTTGGCCACGGTGCGGCCGGCTGAGCGACCAATGTCCTCCGACGACGGGCGTACCATCGCCTCGCGCCGGGCCTTACGCTCGCGTTTGGATGCGAAGTCGGTGTGCCACCACACGAACACGAGCACGACGGCGAGACGGAACAGCAGCATCCGGGTTCCGCTGTCGATTGACCAGAATGGGAAGACGGCTCCGAGCACGACAGCAGCGATCACCGCAACATCGACCCAGCGATGCAACCGGCGGTCATACATCCGGAACGCACCCGCTGGCCCCTTCGTGAGTGCCGGGTTCAGGATGACGACGGCGCCGAGGGCCGCAGGAACCGCAGGCGCCGGCGACTGGAACGCGACTGACACCATGGCGAAGCCGATGATGTACTCGACGATCTGGTGCATCCAGAACGGCCGGAGCGCCCGGTTCTCACCAACCACGCCCCCGAGCGTAACGTTCGGAAAGATTCAGAACGCAGCACGCGCTCTGCATCGCCCCTTTGCCAAAGCGCAAACGGCCCGGACCGCGTAAGGCGATCCGGGCCGTTGAAGCAAACCACGAGCGACAAGTCGCTCGGCGGGCGGAATGATTACATCATGCCGCCCATGCCGCCCATGCCACCAGCAGGCATGGCCGCTTCTTCTTCGGGCTCATCAGCGACGAGGCACTCAGTGGTAAGAACCATCGCAGCGATCGATGCGGCGTTCTGGAGGCCCGCACGGGTCACCTTCGCCGGGTCGATGATGCCGGCCGCCAAGAGGTCCTGCATCTCGCCGGTCGCAGCGTTCATCCCGGTCGAGCCATCAGCAGCTTCCACCTCACGCACGACCACATCACCGACCAAGCCAGCGTTGGCAGCGATGTTCTTGCCCGGCGCCACGAGGGCGTCGTAGACCGTCTTAGCGCCAGTCTGCTCATCGCCTGTCATCGAGTCGACGACCGTCTTCACGGCCGCACGAGCGCGGATGAGGGCGGTGCCGCCACCTGCGACCACGCCTTCCTCGATAGCAGCACGTACCGATGAAACGGCATCCTCAATGCGGTGCTTCTTCTCCTTGAGCTCGACCTCGGTGGCGGCACCGACCTTGATCAGCGCCACACCGCCGGCGAGTTTCGCGAGACGCTCTTGGAGCTTCTCGCGGTCCCAGTCGGAGTCGGTGTTTTCAATCTCGGCCTTGATCTGGTTGACGCGGCCGGAGATGTCGTCGCTCCCGCCACCACCTTCGACGATGGTGGTGTTGTCCTTGGTGATGATGACGCGCTTCGCAGTACCAAGCAGATCGAGGGTGACGTTCTCAAGTTTGAGGCCGACCTCTTCACTCACGACCTGGCCACCGGTGAGGACGGCCATGTCCTGGAGCATCGCTTTGCGGCGATCACCAAAGCCCGGCGCCTTGACAGCGGCGGCGTTGAACGTGCCGCGGATCTTGTTCACCACAAGAGTGGCGAGCGCCTCTCCATCGATGTCCTCAGCAATGATGACAAGCGGCTTGCCGGTCTGCATGACCGACTCAAGCGTCGGCAGCATGGCCTGGACAGTCGAGATCTTGGCCGAGTGGAGGAGGATGTAAGGGTCGTCAAGGACGGCTTCCTGGCGGTCGGCGTCGGTGACGAAATACGGCGACAGGAAGCCCTTGTCAAACTGCATGCCCTCGGTGAAATCGAGCTCGGTGCCGAAGGTATTCGACTCCTCAACGGTGACCACACCGTCCTTGCCAACTTTGTCGATGGCGTCAGCGATGACCTCGCCCACGGTGGCGTCAGCAGCAGAGATGGTAGCGACCGAAGCGATGTCGGTCTTGTCGTCAACCTCCTTGGCCTGGCCCTGAATCGAGTCGACCGCAGCGGCGACGGCGGCCTCGATGCCCTTTTTGATCGCCATCGGGTTGGCCCCCGCTGCGACGTTCTTCATGCCTGCGCTGACCATCGCCTGGGCGAGGACGGTGGCCGTCGTGGTGCCGTCACCGGCAATGTCGTCGGTCTTGGTCGCGACTTCCTTGACCAGCTGGGCGCCCATGTTCTCGAAGACGTCTTCGAGTTCGATCTCCTTGGCGATCGAGACACCGTCGTTGGTGATGGTCGGCGCACCGAACTTCTTGTCCAGGACCACGTTGCGGCCCTTCGGGCCAATGGTGACCTTGACTGCGTCGGCGAGCTTATTGACGCCGGCCTCAAGCGCGCGGCGAGCCTCGTCGTCGAACTTCAGGATCTTTGCCATGTCGTTCTTCTCTCTTCTTCTTAAGCGGTCTTGCGGTTAATTCAGTCGACGATCGCGAGGATGTCGCGGGCGTTCAGAACGAGGAGATCCTCGCCACCGGCGGCGACCTCGGTGCCGCCGTACTTCGAGTAGAGGACGGTCTCGCCGACCTCGATCCCGACGGGGATCAACTCACCGGTCGAATCCGAGCGCTTGCCCGGGCCGACAGCGAGGACCTCACCTTGCTGCGGCTTCTCCTTCGCAGTGTCGGGGATGACGAGACCGGAAGCGGTCTGCGTCTCGGCCTCGTTCGGCCGGACCACGATGCGGTCTTCCAGCGGCTTTAGGTTCATGTGATCAAGCCTCCGTGGCGTGATTTTGAGTCAATATGGGTAAGGGTTGGTGAGCGCTTAGCGCTCGGGGCAACCGGCTGCTAATGCTAGGCACTACGTGGGCTGATTGGCAACCGCAAGACGAGAGTGCTAAAGGAAATTTAGCAACTCAACTTTATGTCATCCCGTCAGTGCTCAGCCGAGGGCGCCGCCGAGCATCGCCAGCGTCTCTGTGACGGGCAGCCCGATCACGTTTGTGATACTCCCGTCTAGCTTGATCACGAATGCGCTGGCTGCACCCTGGATGGCGTAGGCGCCGGCCTTCCCGTTCGATTCGCCCGACGCGACGTACCAGTCGATCGTGTCGTCGTCGAGCCCAGCGAACGTGACGGTGGTGGTAACGACGATGCTCTCGGCAAGTTCCGACCCGCAGCCCACCTCGATCACGGTGACTCCAGTATGGCATTGGTGCGTGCGGCCCGACAGTGCACGGAGCATCCGCCGGGCGTCATCATCGTCGAGCGGTTTTTCGAAGATCGTTCCGTCGACATCGATAGTCGTGTCGGCGGCGATCACGACCTCGTCCGGACCAGCGACTGTCGCCGCCTTCTCGAACGACAGCCGTCGGACGTAATCAATGGGAGTCTCGCCCCTGCGAGGTGTCTCGTCGATATCAGCCGGCCGCACCTCGAACTCGAAGCCAAGCTGCGCCAGCAACTCGCGTCGCCGCGACGAGCCGGAGGCGAGAACCAACTCGATCCCGTCGGGAATCTCGACGATCGGCCGCATCGAAACCTTGACTGGTCAGCCGCCGGAGAGAGCCATTACGTGGGCATCGTCGGGGACCGAGGTATCGGTCGCCAGCGAATCACGAGTCTGGCCGTCGAGCCATCCATCGGGCAGCGCCACTTTGGCCGGACCATTGGTATGGCCGCGCTTGATGCGCTCGCCACCCTCGACGAGCGGGGTGTCGGGACCGACAGCAACGAGCGTGTCGGCGACGATGTCCTCCAGCTCGGACAGTGTCTTGATCATCGAGAAACGACGCCGAGCCTCGGGGCCGACCGGATAGCCGCTCATGTACCAACCCGTGTGTTTACGGAAGTCTCGCATTGCAAGGTTCTCGCCGTCGGTGTCGGGCCGCGCGTTCGTGAAGTGCTCAGCCAGCATGCGGGCGTGCTGCACCATCACCTCAAACACCTCCGCGAGGGTGCGTGATCGGCGAACCTCACGACCGTTGAGCGCGTCGATAAGATCGCCGAACAGCCACGGCCGCCCAAGACACCCACGCCCGATAACTACCCCGTCGCAGTCGGTCTGTTCCATCATCCGAACGGCGTCGTGCGCCTCCCAAATGTCCCCGTTGCCGAGCACCGGGATGGTGGCACCGAGATCAAACAGGTGCTCCTTGAGCTGGCCGATGGCCTCCCACCGCGCCTCCCCTGAGTAGTGCTGCTCCACCGTGCGAGCGTGCATCGCCACAGCAGCGACGCCCTCTTCGGCGCACACCTCACCCGTTCGGAGGTGGGTGAGCCAGTCGTCGAAGAGACCCATACGGAACTTTGCAGTGACCGGCACACTGTACGGAGCTGCGTTCGAGATAGCGGCACGAAGCACTGCCCGCAGTAGCTCGGGACGAGCCGGTACGGCCGCTCCCCCGCCGCGCCTGGTGACCTTGGCCGCCGGGCAACCAAAGTTGAGGTCAATGTGATCGACGCGACCGGCATCACACAGGACGTGCACGGCTCTACCCATCATCACCGGGTCTGAGCCGTAAAGCTGGAGGCTGCGTGGGTGCTCGTCGTCGCTGAAGGTGACCATCGAGTTGGTCTTGGTGTTGCCGTGGACGACCGGCGTTGCCATGACCATCTCGTTGACATAAACAAGGCCTGGCGCGAACTGGCGACACAGTGCGCGGAACGGCATGTTGGTCACCCCTGCCATCGGCGCAAGGACAACCGGGGCAGAGAGCCCATACTTGCCGATAGAGAACGTCACGACGCCAACGGTATCGACCTAATTGCCAGCACCGCTAGGGGTGAATTGCTGCTCGTCGGTCACACACAGAATTTCCCGTGCGATGTGTCCACGCTTTGGGCCCCGCGACGTCGCCTCGGCGACGGTCAGGCGTCGAGCCAGGGAAGCTTGAGATTCGGCACGGCGCCTGCGTCGAGACCGGTTGGGCCGTCGGAACGCAACCGGTGCCACCCAGCGGCTGCGATCATCGCAGCGTTGTCGGTGCACATCTCACGGCTGGGCAAGAACCCCTGGATACCGTCACGCCCGCACGCGGCGAGGAGCTCTTCGCGCAAGAGCGAATTCGCTGCAACGCCACCGCCGAGCACAATGCCAGTCGCACTGACCTGCTTCGCAGCGATCCGCGCCTTGTGAACGAGGACGTCGACGACGGCCATTTGAAACGACGCCGCCACGTCGACATCGCCGACATCGGGGTGCTTGCGGACATAATTCATGACCGCCGTCTTGAGCCCGGAAAACGAAAAGTCGAGCCCGGCATCTTTCATTGCGCGAGGGAACGGGATCGCGTCGGGATCGCCGTTCATCGCCACTCGGTCGATTGCCGGCCCACCCGGGTAACCGAGGTCAAGGAACCGGGCGACCTTGTCAAACGCTTCGCCAGCAGCATCGTCGATCGTCTGACCGAGCAGCCGGTATCGACCGTGGTCCTGCATTTCAACGAGCATCGTGTGCCCGCCCGACACCAGCAGCACCACCAGCGGGAACTCCAACGTCGGATCTTCGAGAGAAGCTGCGTACAGGTGGGCCTCCATATGGTTGACGCCGACGAACGGCACGTCGTACGCAAGCGCCAACGACTTTGCCGCCGACACCCCGACGAGCAACGCACCGACAAGGCCGGGGCCGACCGTGCACGCAACGGCGTCGATCCGATCTTCATCGACACCGCCCTCGACGACCGCCCGCGAGATCACCGGATTAAGCGCGGCAAGGTGGGCCCGCGATGCCACCTCAGGGACAACGCCGCCGAACTCGGCGTGGAGGTCTTCCTGCGTCGACACCACGTTCGACACAACGTCGTGGCCGCCCATGACCAACGCAGCAGCCGTTTCGTCACAACTCGTCTCGATTCCGAGAACGAGCGTCGAGTCGTCAGCTGGCCACGCTAGACCTGCGCGGTCATCGGCGGCGGGATTAGGGATCATCGTTGCGCTCATCGGTACTGCTCCCACAGTTCATCGAGTCGGCTGCGGTATTCTGCGCCCTGGATGTCATGACACCACATGACGATGGCGTCTTCTCGTCCGGCGCAGGGCTCATCGATCAGCGCCTCGTAGTAACCGATCCGCATGCCAGCTGGCGCGAAGCCGAACGTTCGATATAGCTCTTGCGCACCACTAGCGCTCGCTCGGACTTCGAGCGTCAACGCCTCGGCACCGCGCCGCAGCGCCTCGTCAGCGAGGGCAAGGAGCATTCGGCTCGCCGTGCCTGCACGGCGTCGGTCTGGATGGACCGCCACAGTCGTGATATGAGCGTCATCGGCCACGAACATGAGCCCAGCGTGACCGTGTAGCGCGGTATTCTCGGTGGGCCGCAGCTTGCCGGCAGCATCGAAGCCTCGTCCGGCACGCGCTACCACGTACCAGCGGTTCCCGGTCCGCATCTGCTCAAGCTCGGTCTGGAAGATCTTCTGCGACCAACCCGTCGGATAAGACGATCGCTCGACCTTGAGCACTCCGGCGCGCAGATCGCGCTTGCGCATCGGCTCGACGACCATCTCACCTGCGCCAAATACGACGGCGTTGTTCCGACCTTGGCGGCCGCAAAGCCGCTCGACGACGCTCATTGGCCCGCCCTCGTCCGCCAGTTGATCGCTGCATCAGGCTCGCGCAGGTAGACCGGTTCGATGTCTCGGGGCTGCACCCAGTCTTCGCGCAATGCCTTGGCGTGAGCGAGCTGTACTAACGGGGCAGCGGATGGGTGGTCATCGCCGCCGATCTGGCAGCGGAACCCCTCGATGATCTCGTTGCGGTAGCGGCGGGAGCCATCCCCGAGGAGCAGGGAGTCATCGCTGCGGGCCATCAGGTCAGCGACGAGATCGTCGACCGATCCAACCTGCGGCTCGACGACCCGCTGAACACCACCGGGCACGGGCCGATACATCGCATAGAACACTTCGGACTTGCGGGCGTCGATTACCGGGACGACGATCTTGTCGGCGTGCTGCTCGGTGAAGGCGAGGAGGTCAAGCGAAGAGATACCGATCATGGGGACCCGGAGCGCCTGAGCGAACGCCGTCGCAGAGGCAAGCCCGACGCGCATACCGGTAAACAGCCCCGGGCCGACGTCGACGGCGACGACGCCAATCTCCTCAAGCTCGATCCCGGCCTGACGGAGCGTAAAGTCGATCGCGGGCACAAGCGTTTCTGCGTGACGACGGCCCTTGGTGACCTCGAAAAGTCCGATCACACCCTCGTGGCCTCCAATCGCCACGCTCACGCGCTCGGTGGCAGTCTCGATCCCTAGGATCAGCATCGCAGGTCCTTCACACCGGCGATTAGTGACTGCCAGCGGCCGGCCCAGGCGCCGCCTGAGGCGACCAGGGTCACGAGTCGACCGGCATCGAGACCGAAGTCGTCGGCCTGGCCGGAGGTGGCTGCCACCCTTACATCGGATTCGTGGGCGTCGAGATGAACGAGGAGATGATCCCCGAACATGGCACCGACCACGTCACCCCACTCGACGAGGACTGCTCCCCGATCTTCGGCGAGCTCGTTCAAGGCAAGGTCGGCGATCTCGTTAGTCCGATCGAGCCGGTACAGATCGGCGTGGTGCAGAGTGAACCTCCCGCGACCAGCCGAAGCGGGAACGAGATAGCTGTGCACGAGGGTGAAGGTCGGGGACGTGATCGGCTCAGTAATGCCGAGCGCACGGCCGACCCCTTGCGCGAATGCGGTCTTGCCGGCCCCCATCTCACCGGCGAGCACGACGATGTCGCCTATTCGGAGCTCCTCGGCGACTGACAGTGCGATGCGATGGGTGTCTGCCAACGACTCTGCGCGCAACTCGATCCCGGGCTCGGCCATTGGTTCGATGCTAGGGCGTCGATGGTGTCTGATGACGGGCCACACGCGGGACTCGCGGCGAGATCCCACAAACGATCTCGTAGCCGATCGTGTCAAGCGACTCGGCCCAGTCATCGGCTGTGATCATGTCGTTGCCCTGCTGTCCGATGAGCACGACGTCGTCGCCAACTGCAACGGCGACACCGTCGTTGACGAGCGGGCCGACGTCGACCATGAGCTGGTCCATGGTGATCACGCCAACGATCGGGCAACGTCGTCCGGCGATCAACACCTCTCCCCCGGTCGCCCAAAGCCGGCGCGGCACGCCGTCCGCGTAACCAAGCGGCACGGTGGCGACGGTCGTTTCACTGTCGAAGTGATGGCGAAGCCCATACGAGATCGCCGAACCCTCGCGCACCTCCTTCAGGTGCGACACCCGGGCCGTGAGCGACATGACCGGTTGGAGACCTTCGGTCAGATGATCGACCCCTGCGCCAGGGGTCAGACCGTACATTGCGATGCCCAATCGGACAGCCCACGAATGCCGCTCCTGACCATCGATCCGCCGGCGGGCGAGCGTCCCCGCAGAGTTGGCGATGTGAACGACGACGCCCTCGTCGAGATCGAGCCGACCGAGCAACTCACCGAATCGTTTGATTTGGCCGTCGGTGAAGTCAACGTGCTCGGGACGTAAAGAGTCGGCGACAGCCAAATGGGTGAAGATGCCGGTCAGACGAGTCGACGGGCAGACCTCAACCATCGAGACGATTGAATCGGCCTCATCAATCTTGGCGCCGACGCGCTGCATTCCCGTGTCGATCTTGACGTGCACGCCTACCGACTCGACCCCTGCTCGCTGTGCAGCCGTAGCAACTGCGTCGATGCCATCCGCGGTGTAGACAGTCGGGGTGAGGCAATGCTCGATGAGCGCGTCGGCGTGCTCAGGCGGCTGCTGGCTTAACAGCAAGATTGGCGCATCAATCCCGGCGGTACGGAGTTCAACACCTTCGTGCGTGAGTGCGACGCACAAGCCAGCCGCTCCGGCCTCAAGCGCCGCTCGGGCGACGCGAACAGCACCGTGGCCATAAGCGTCCGCCTTGACCACCGCCCACGCCGCTGCATCCTCCGAGGAGGAGCAGAGCAACTTGACGTTCTCGCGGAGAGCCACAAGGTCGACGACGGCCTCGGCCCACCGCCGCGGTGTCAGCTCGTCACACTCACTCACAGCGACGAGCCTCGCACATCACCCGCCCACGGTTGCGTCAACGCGACATGCCGCAAGAGCGTGCGGAATCGCGTCGATCAGATCACCAGCGATGAGCCCCTCGCGCGGCCCGAGCCGGGCGGCATCCGCGTGAAGCCAGGCAGCGACCGCAGCGGAGCGGGTGGGATCGGCACCAGTGGCCAGAGCGGCGGCGACCATCCCGGCCAGCACGTCGCCCGATCCTGGAGTCGCCAAGCGTTCGTCACCATGATCGACGACGAACGTCTCGCCAGGTTCGTGCTCGGAGATGGGGCCGGCCACGATCGTGGTCGGGCCCTTGAGCAGGATGGTCGCACCGAGTTCGTCGGCAGCATGGCGGACGGCGCCAAGGCGATCGTTCCCGGGTGACGCGCCGGTGAGGGTCCGGAACTCCCCATCGTGCGGAGTGAGCACCATGGGCCGACGCCGAACTGTTGGGAGCAATGCACCGTCGTCGGCACTCGAGGCGTACGCGAAGATCGCATCACCGTCAACTACAACTGGCACCGACGCCTCGGTGATCAGTTGTCGGATGGCGGCGAGCACATCGTCGTCACGGCCGAGCCCGGGCCCGACGAGCAGCGCACCAAATCGGGCAATGTCGCTCATGACCGACGCTGCGAGACTCCCGGGTGCGATCCCATCGGCGATAACCTCCGGTGGCGTCATCACCCGCATGGCCGGCGTCGTGAGCGACACGGTGCCGGCCCCGGCACGCAGTGCCGCTCGACCGGCAAGCCAGGCTGCTCCTGGCATCGACGCCGACCCAGCGACCACACGAACCGATCCTTGCCACTTATGAGCATCGCTCTGGCGGCGAGGCCACCACGCGCCAACGTCGACGCGCTCGACACGATGCATGATCGCCGACGACACGTCGAGACCGATGTCGGCCACAACCACCTCGCCGGCCAACTCCGGTCCGCGACCGCACAACAAGCCCGGCTTATGCGCTTGGAAGGTGATCGTCCGGTCCGCCGCGAGCACGCTGGGACCGGCCGAACCGGTCGTAGCGTCAAGCCCTGAGGGGATGTCAACGGCGAGCACCGACGCATTGCCGATGTCGGGTGCAACCCACTCGCCACGAAACCCGATGCCGTATGCAGCGTCGATGACGAGGTCAGCTTCGGGTAGAACCGGCGGCAGCGCCGCCGCGTCCAAGAGGCGCACCCGGACACCGCGTCGTTGCAATCGATCGGCTGCAACACGGCCATCGGCGCCGTTGTTGCCCTTCCCGGCGATCACATTGACAGTCCGCCCGTAGGCGCCGCCCATCATGTCGATTGCTGCGCGGGCCACAGCTGCGCCGGCCCGGTCGATCAAAACCTCGACGGGTTCGGACGCAGCCGCATCGATCGCCCGCATCTGGTCGACACTGAGGATCGGTTGCATAGAACCATCTTGGCGCAACGCGCAACGGCTCGCCCGCCGATTGGTTCAGGTGATGAGCCTCTCTCGGAGCTCGCGCTTGAGGAACTTGCCGTTGGCATTCTGCGGGATCGGCTCGTCAAGGAACCACATCCTCTCGGGGATCTTGAACTTGGCGAGCTTCCCAGCCAGGAACTTGCCCAAGTCTTCTTCGGTAAGCGCTTCGTTGGTGGTGGGCACTATCGCTGCGGCGACAAGTTCGCCGAGCCGGTCGTCGGGCACGCCGAACACCGCTGCCTCCGCCACCGCCGGGTGCTCGTAGATGGCCGCTTCGACTTCCGAGCAGTAGACGTTCTCCCCGCCACGCAGCACCATGTCCTTGGCTCGGTCGACGATGAAGACGCAGCCGTCGTCGTCGATTGTGGCGATGTCGCCAGTGTGGAACCATCCGTCGACGATGGCATCGGCGGTGGCCTCTGGGCGGTTCAGATAGCCCTTGATCACGACGGCACCGCGCACGGCAAGCTCGCCGCGAGCATCGGGGCCGGTGACTTCGTGGCCCATCTCGTCGACAAGCTTGGCGTCAAGGCATGGCACGACCCGGCCGCACGACGCTGGTTTCTCTACGTAAAGCGAACCGGAATTGGCGGTGACGATGCCGTGTGTCTCGGTGAGGCCGTAGCCGGTTGACGGCCTGCCCTGCGACAACGACTTGTCGATCTTGTCAACGAGGTCGGGCTGCACTGGCGCACCGCCCCCGCCCATCCCGCGAAGTGTCGACGTGTCGCGGGTCTTCCAGTCGGGATGGAGCAGCATCTCGCGGCTCATCGTAGGCACGCCGGAGAAGTTGGTGACCCCTTCACGTTCGATCAGCTCGATCGCTCGCGCTGGGTCCCACTTGTAGGTGAGGACCAGCTTCGATCCGGTGAGGGTGGCTGGTTGGAGCAGGCAGTTGTTCGCCGTCACGTGAAACAGCGGCGTAGGCGCCATGAATACGTTCTGCGCGGGCTCATCGACTGGGGCTGGCTCGTCGCCTGCGGCAGCGGCAGCCTTTGCTGCAGCCATCGTCGCTGCGGTGTTCATGAAGGCGAGATTGAGCAGGTGGTGCACCGAACCACGATTCGTGAGCTGGGCGCCCTTGGGGAAGCCGGTCGTGCCCGAGGTGTAGAAGATGCAGACGTCGTCGTCAGGGTCGATGTCGGCATCAGGAAGCGCATCGGGAGCGCTAGCGGAGTCGATCACGGCGCTCCACCGGCTGGCGTCGTCAGGTAACGCGCCGTCGTGGCGCACTGTAATGACGTGGATGGGCTGGCCCTCGTCGCCATCGCGGAGATCGTCGAGCACCGGCAGCACCCGCTCGACTCGCTCAGCGTCGGCGATAAGCACCTTGGGCCGCGAATCCCGGAGGCCGTAGGCCATCTCCTCGGACGTCCACCAAGCGTTCATACCGACGCACGCGGCGCCGAGCGACACGATCGCCCAGTACGACAACACCCACTCGGGGTAGTTCCGCATGGCGACGGCCACTCGGTCGCCGCGACTAACGCCGAGCTCGTCGGCCAAATGGTGGGCCAGCGACTTCACGATGCGGTCGGCCTCACCATAGGTGAGGCGTTCGTCTTCGAACACGATGTAGTCGCGGTCTGCGTAGAGCGCAGCGAGCTCCCACACAAACCTCATGTGCGGCGGGGCCTGCTCGAAGACGCGGATCGGAACCCCGCGAACCTCGATCTCCTTCATCGCGAACTGTGCACCCGGCGCCGTCAGTTCATCCCACGCTTCTTGGTAGTACTCGAACACCCTGTCATCGTGGCACTGGTGACCCTCGCCAAACCAACTGGGACTGCGCCAGGTCTGCGCACGATCGGTGGTAGCTGGTGGTTCAGTTAACCCTCGGCGACGACGTACGCTCCGGCGGTGGTGGCGCTGTGGGTAAGGCTGAGATGCCACGAGCGCACGCCTGCGCGAGTCGCCAATTCCTCGGCACGGCCGGTGACTGCGAGCGACGGTGCGCCCGAATCGGAACGCTTGACCCACACGTCCTGGAATCCAAACGCTCCAAGGCCGAGGCCGAGGGCCTTCATCGCCGCTTCGCGGGCTGCAAAACGGGCAGCGAGTGATGCTGCATCGTCAACCTGCGGCGCCACATAGTCGAGTTCGATCGGTGTGAACAGTCGGTTGCGCATCGTCGGTGTCCGCTCGAGCGAGCGCCGGAACCGGTCGATGTCTACCAGGTCGATGCCGACTCCGATGATCACGAGCCGTTCGTTCGCCAGTAATCGGCCGTCTGCGAAATCGGACCGACAAGCAGATCGGCAACCGGCACGGTGCCGAGCACCGACTCGTCGAAGGTGCCCTCGGTCTCCGAAACCCAATCGACAAGGCGGTCGTACCGGCGGTCGTATCCCTGCAGCACCGACCGAAGCACCGATGGCTCGCAGTATTCGTGGAACGCCACATGGAGCAGGGTGATTCCGGTCACCTCGCCCGACTTCACTTCCGGGGTGAGGATCACAGTGCGTCCATCGCTTCGGCCCCGGGCGACGAGCACTTCGCGCTCCGCTACGACGCGGTGCTTTGTGCCACGCAACTCGGCAATGCCGTCGACGCGGCTAGTCAGGTTTCGTGAAATGCCACCCCGATCGATGATGGCGATCTGCTGGCCCTCAATTTCGTAGCGGGTGAACCCGCGCACCTCGGCCACGGCAGGGTCGAGATCGGCGAGCACTTTCAGTACTCGGTACGACAGCACGTCGCGGCCGGCACCGGCGTTAAGCGCTGCTTGGACCAGCGGGCGGTTGATAATGCCTTCGTCACTGCGGGAGATCCCCACCGTGACTGTCTTGGCCTGGTGCTTGATGGTGTCGACCGGTCGGGTGAGTTCGTCGATCGCGCGACTGAGCGCACCGACAAGATCGTCAATGAGGCTCGCCGGCGTCGCCACTTTGCCGGTGGCAAACTGATACGACTCGACTGGTCGGTCGGATGCGAGGCTGCCGAGCAGACTGATGGCCCGAACGGCAGTCGACGCTTCAAGGTGGCCGTCGTACCGCCCGGCACGCAAGCCATCGTGGAATGAGCCAATCACCGGGCGCACTTCAGACTTCAATCGGTTCAGGAGTTCAAGATCCACTGCTTTGCCCGAAGCAAGTTCGTCGATCAGCTCACGCGTTTTTCGGAGCGGGTTGGCCAAAGCGTCGATCGCCAATGCAGCTTCGTAGCCAAAGAGATGGCCCACCATCGCGGACAGCACGAAACCAAGCGTGGGATGAACCCGTGGAACCTCAATGACTGCCTCGGCCTGAAACCGTGTTTCACCAGCGCTGGCGAACACGATTGGCGTGGCTTTGTGGGCCTTGAAAATCGCGACCTCTTTTGCGACGTCGTCGGCGATCGACCCCTCGAGACCGGCAGCGCAGACAAGGATCAGCGGCTCTGACGAGAGGTCAATGTGCTTCTTATCTTCGGTCGAGTCGCAGGCCATCGACTTGTAGCAGAGCTCGCTGAGCTTGATCCGAACCTCCTCGGCAGCGACCTTGTTCGGACCATTGCCGACCACTGCCCAGTATCGCTTCGACGGTGCCACGCGTTGCGCGGCCGCGGCGATCGTTGGGCGCAACTCGAGCGCGGCGCGCATGGCATCGGGCATGGCGCGGAGCGAAGAAAGTAGCGCCGAACGGCCGGACACGTCGCCGACACCAGCCGCCTCGGCGATCGCGCAGGCGTACAGGGCGCCGGCCGCCACTTGGGCGTAGAAGGCCTTGGTCGATGCGACACTCATCTCGACGTCTCGACCGTCCTATGTGTAGAGGACGCCATCGGCCTTGTCGACGAGGTCCGAAGCACGCCGGTTCACGATGGCGAGCACTTTGCCGCCGCGGGCACGGATGAGATCGACCGTTCGGTTGGTGTCGGTGGTGGTCCCCGACTGGCTGACGGCGATAGCGAGAGTATCGCTCATGTCGAGCCGTAAGTGAAAGCCCGACAGCTCGGTCGCCGTGATTGCGTCGACGTCGAGTTCGGAGTTGCTCAGCTCGTCGAGGATGGCGGCGGCGCTCTGTCCGGCGACGGCGGCAGTGCCCTGTCCAATCAACCGAATCCGTCGAATCGCGCCATTTGCGAGCAGCCCCACAACCGCAGCCGGTAACGCTCGTTCGCCGAGGTGGGCACGCAGCGTGGCGTCGGGTGCAGCCGTGATCTTGCCGCGAAGGGTCTTGGCGAAACTCGACGGCGACTCGGCGATCTCCTTAAGCAGGAAGTGGGGTGAGTCGCCACGGTCGATGTCGCGGGTGGTCACCTCGGCGATCGTGACATCGTCGTCGGTGATCGGACGTTCGGCGCCGTCGTACGACCAGCGTCGAACTCCGCTCAGGTCGCCGGCATCGGCGGCGGCGAGGGCAATAATCTCGCCTCCCTGCTCGCCATTCATGCGGACGTACGAGTTGGTCTCCTCCACAACGCCGTAGGGCTCACTCGCGACGATGTAGCAGTCGTCAGCGAGTCCGACGTACAGCCCCTGGCCACTACCTCGCAGCGCGATCATCAGCGTGTCGGGATGGTCAGAGGACATAGCACCGATGGCTACCGACCCCTCGAAGGTCGACACGGTGCGTCGAAAGGCTTCGATCGGGTTGAGCCCGTCGGCGAGCTGCCGCGACACAATGGTGGGGATCACCTTGGCATCGGTGGTGATCGCCGACGGAACGTGAAGACCGTGTTCGATCCGAAGATCGCCGTGGTTGTCGACATCACCGTTGAGCGCAGCAACGACGTAGGGATGCTCGGTCCCGCCCGACTGTTCGGCCTCGTAGGAGTTGACTGGGTGAGCGTTGGACTCGGAGATGACGCCGACGCTGGCCCAGCGGGTGTGGCCGAGCAGTGCCACACGGGCGCGGGGTGCCGACACGGCACGTCGGAACAGTCTGTCGCTCGCCAATGCCGCTCGGAGTGCAGCCGTGTTTTCGCCGAGCTCACCGATCTCAGCGGCACGTTTGTATACAAATGACAACACTCGACCGTCCGAAACCTCGGCCTTTCGTGTCATAACGACCGAGCCAGACTCAAAGAGCGGGCTGCTGCGATGAGTCAGGAGCTCGTCGAGTGCTTCGGACTCGATGTCATGGTTCCACACGTAGAGATGAATGCCGGCCGAATCGCGGCCACGGACTTCGAGACGATCGAGCGACGAGAACGCCTGCAGGGCGACGAGGTAGGCCGCTATTGCCGACGGAGGCGCATCACGGCCCGCTAGCTGCTCAACCTCGTGAGCTATGCGAAAACGATCGTTGCGGATCGCCCACAGCACGTCTTTGAATGCAACGAGGCGGGCGTTCTCGACCTCAAGTTCATCGGCCGACAGCGCGACCGCGTCGCCATCGAGCTCGACCTCACGCATGGCGGCGAAACCGTCGAGCCGATCAAGCCGACTGGTGAGACTCGCGACAAGATCGGGGACACCGGTGAGTGCTAGCGCCCCAGGGACACCACGTAGCGCTCGATCGACTTCTGCGACGGCATCGGTCATCATGACCAGGTCGGGGCGCGCATCAAGAGCCGCATCCAGCCCGCCGATGAGGTTCTCACCCGACGGAACGACCCGTGTCGGAGGCCGGCTGATGACGCCGATGATGCCGCACATGCGCGTCAACGCTACCGAGCGGTCCGGCGCCCCGACCGGCAGAGCCGGGTTTGCGCGATCCAGGGCCCAACCCAGACCACCCCGAGGCCCGCGCTCCGTCGGACCCAGCGCGCCAGGCGGATGACAGCGAGCAGACCCTTGTCATGCTTCGCTGGTGACGGCAACGTATCCATCGGGATCCCGCAGCGGGAGCTCTCGATGGTACGTGTAAAGAATCTCGAACGGGCCGACAGCGACGGACGCTCAGGGACTTATCGTTCGGCCGACCATCTCATCCGAGTCGCCGGTCGAAAACCAGGGCACGACTTCGTTTCGCTGCGCTCATTTGGGCGGCTGCGATTCGGGTGCTCGTCGGGGTCCCAGTGATGGAACTGAAGATCGGGTTCGTCGTCGGTGAGCATCATCTGGCCCTCGCTGCCGCACCGATTCAGCGGCAAACTCAAAGCCTCGAGAACCACCGCAGCGACGGGTGGACTTCGGCGAAGATTGGTATCGAGAGTGCGCACATCACCGAATCCTGTTTGATGCCGGGGACGCCGGGCTTCGGCATGGCCGGGGTCAGGCGAAGCGAGCAACGACGATGTCGGCCAGCGTCCGGGCGGCTGCAGTGGCCTGCTTCTCGGTCTGCGCTTCGGCCATGACTCTGATGAGGTTTTCGGTGCCACTAGCCCGCAGCAGCACGCGGCCGGCTTCACCGAGCTCGGCTTCCACCTCTGCCACCTCGGCGGCGAGTTGCTGGGCCACGTCGGGCACCCGTTCGGCGACTTCCACGTTGAGGAGTACCTGCGGAAGCGCGGTCATCGCATCGGCTGCGAGAGAGTCGAGTGATCGGCCCGATCGAGCCACGACATCGAGCAGTGCAACGGCGGTGAGGAGCCCGTCGCCGGTGGAGGCATGCTCTCGAAAGATGACATGGCCACTCTGCTCCCCACCGAGCGAAAAGCCCCCGCGATGGAGTTCTTCCAGCACGTAGCGGTCGCCCACGCCGGTTTGCACGACGTCGATGCCCGCATCGCGCATGGCGAGGTGGAAGCCAAGGTTTGTCATGATCGTGACGACGACGGTGTCGTGGGCGAGCCGACCTCGAGTTCGAAGGTCGGCTGCGCAAATGGCAATGATGTGATCGCCATCGACGACTACGCCGTCGTGGCCGACAGCGATCAGTCGGTCGGCATCGCCGTCGAGGGCGATGCCAACATCGGCGCCGATTTCAACGACGCGCTCTGCCACGAAACTGGGCGCAGTTGCGCCGCACCCGTCGTTGATGTTCCGACCGTTGGGGGTGTCAGCGACCACGGTGACGACAGCCCCGAGGCGGCGAAGCACCAATGGCGCGATCGCCGAGGCTGCGCCGTTCGACGCATCGAGAACCACATGAAGACCGACGAGGGAGCGGCCGTCAATAAACCCTGCGATGTGAGACCCGTACGACTCGGCGACCGCCGAGTCGAGGTGGACGCTGCCAGCCGGTGGGCCTCCGGCAGTGTCGGCCACTTCACCGCAGTCGCCTTCTTTTACGTCATCGAGCGCCGCCTCAATCTCAGCCTCGATGTCGTCGGTGAGTTTCGCGCCCCCACGGGCAAATAATTTAATCCCGTTGTCGTGCCAGGGGTTGTGCGAGGCTGACACCATCGCACCTATTGCCTGAATTCGAGAGCACTCAAACGCGACTAATGGGGTCGGTGCGATCCCAAGGTCGACTACCTGAACACCCTCGGCTACGAACCCGGTCGTCAGCGCCGCGACGAATGCCGGTGACGACTCGCGGGTATCAGCCCCGATCACCACGCTCGGTGTGGCACCCTCAAACGAAGCTTCCAAGACACGAGATGCTGCCCGCGCAAGGCGGGCGGCGAACCCAACCGTCAACTCAGTGTGGGCCCGGCCCCGAACGCCGTCGGTACCGAACTTCACGGAGATCCGAACACCGCGTCAGCGCTTTGTGAACTGCGGAGCCTTACGGGCCTTCTTAAGGCCGTACTTCTTCGACTCCTTCTTCCGAGGATCCCGGGTGAGGAGGCCGGCATGCTTAAGGGTCGGGCGCAACTCAGAATCAAGCTCGGAGAGCGAACGGGCCAACGCCATGCGGAGCGCACCGGCCTGGCCGCTGATGCCACCTCCATTGATGGTGGCGGTGACGTCGTAGGCCTCGCGGGTCTCTGTCACGTTGAGCGGCTCGGTGACGATCATTTGCGAGGCAGCGGTCGGGAAGTACTCCTTGAGTGACTTTCCGTTAATCGTGAACTGGCCGGTGCCCGGGCGGAGTTGGGCGCGGGCGACGGCTTCCTTGCGGCGGCCGGTGGTTTGGGTAAGCGGAGCAGTCATCGTTCGTCTCTCTTCGTCGTTTGTCAGCGGCGGGCTCAGCGGGCCTTGGCGTGATCGAGGGCCAGTGACATGGGCGCCTGAGCACCATGCGGGTGGTCGGGTCCGGCGTAAACCTTGAGCTTGGTGAGCTGCTGGCGGCCGAGGGGGCCCTTCGGCAGCATTCCGCGCACGGATTGACGAACCGCTTCGGCCGGCTTGCGGGCGTGCAGCTTGGCGTACGACTCCGACTTGATGCCGCCCGGGTAACCCGAGTGGCGATACTTAAAGGTGCGCTCGGCTTTGCCGGAAGTCATGACGACCTTGTCTGCATTGACAATCACGACGTGGTCGCCGGTGTCGATGTGCGGCGAGTAGATCGCCTTGTGCTTGCCACGCAGGACGCGGGCGACCTCGGTGCACAGTCGGCCGAGGACCATGCCTTCGGCGTCGACTACGTACCAATCGCGGGTGATCTCACTTGCTTTCGGGGAATAAGTGGCCATGGGACTCTCTCGGTCGAACACCAGCACGGGTGCGTAGTAGCAACGGTTCCGACTGCGACAAGTCGCAGCACCCAGCGGCGGGTGAACCCGCCAGAAGGGACCTCTCAATGCTACGGCCGCGAGTCCATCGGCCCAACACGCGCCAAAGACCTCATTGCCTCGCTGCGTTAGGTATCTCAGGCGGTTTCGGCGAGGTCCGGCACTTAGGTTTCCGACGCTGGTAGTCAAAGAGACTCATCGAGGTAAGGATGACTCGCGCCAGTCGCCTTCGACGGTGTCCCCATTGGTGGGTCGCACGGTGAGCGGATCCGAAATGCGACTGGCGCGCCTTCCCGATCCGATGTTCGCCTCGACCCGCCGTCATGCCCTGTCTCCTCCCGGGTCGGCCTCGACGGATCACCGATTCCAGCATCGACTCACGTCTGACACCGACCTGGGCCAGTCGTCTAAGTTCACCGGGGTTCGAGGCGGCTGCACCGATGCAGCCGACGACCGGCGGCGAAGAGGGGGTCGAAGGTGTACACACTGCGGGAACCGATTGAGCGGGCTGAGCGACTCTTTGGGAACGACGAGGCAACGGTGTTCGGTGACCGTCGCCGCACTTACGGTGAGTTCGCCGACCGTGTGCGCCGGGTAGGCGGGCTGCTCGAATCACTCACTGAACCAGGCAACCGGGTGGCGCTTTGGTCGCTGAACTCCGACGCCTACCTGGAGCTTTTCTTCGGCATCCCTGCGTCGGGACGCGTGATCGTGCCGCACAACACCCGATGGGCTGAGCCTGAACTCGTGTACGCCACCAACGACGCGGGCGTTCGAGTGCTGATCTGCGACCGTGACCCTGGTGCCATGAGTGACATCGTCGAACGGGTGATCCGCATCGACACCGGCGAGTACGACGAGCTCATCAATAGGGCCGACCCCGTTCCGTTCGCCGATGACATAGTCCCGAGCACCCTCGCCGGGCTTTTTTACACCGGCGGCACCACGGGCACGTCGAAAGGCGTGATGCTGACGCATCAGAACTTGACCGCAAACGGCATCCACACCCAACTCGGCCAGCCGTTCGTGCGCGACGACCGCTACCTGACGATGGCACCAATGTTTCACGCGGCCGGCGTCTACGAAGCGGTGGCGCTTCCGATGGCGGGCGCAACCACCGTGATCGTTCCTGGCTTCGACGCTGGCGCATGTCTCGACATCGTCCCCGCCGAAGGCATCACGTGCTTCATCGCCGTGCCGACAATGCTCGCTGCGCTCAATGAGGCCCAAGCCGTATCGCCGCGTGACGTCGGCAGTCTGCGGTGGATCTCGCACGGGGCGTCCCCGTGCGCGCTTGAAGTGCTTCGCACCTCCGATCAGCTGTTCGGGTGCGAACTGATCCACCTCTACGGTGCGACCGAGACGGCACCGTTGGCGACGATCATGCGACACGAGGAGACGATGCTCAGCGGCGACCGAGCAAAGTCGTGCGGCGTCGCCGCACCCGGTGTGACGGTGCGCATCGTCGACGGAGCCAACAACGAACTCTCGGTCGGCGAGGTAGGCGAGGTCGCCGTCAAGGGTCCCAATGTCATGGCTGGCTACTGGAACAAGCCTGAACAGACCGCAGCGGTGCTCGACGAGCACGGGTGGTACCGCAGCGGCGATGTCGGCCATATGGACGCCGACGGCTACGTATTCCTCGTCGACCGAGCCAAGGACATGATCGTGTCGGGCGGCGAGAACGTCTACTGCACCGAGGTCGAGGATGCGTTATACACCCACCCCGGTGTGCTCGAGGCCACGGTGTTCGGCATCCCCGACAAGAAGTGGGGTGAGCTAGTCCACGCCGTCGTGGTCGCTCGCGAGGGCCACGACGTAGGCGAAGCCGAGTTGCTCGAGCACTGCCGCGCCTCAATCGCCGGCTACAAGGTGCCCAAATCGATCGACTTCCAGACCGAACCGCTCCCCAAGTCCGGACCTGGCAAGGTTCTAAAACGCCTACTCCGTGCCCCCTACTGGGACGGCCACGACACCGCCATCAACTGATCTCGTGATGTTGTTCCGTGTCGGCATATAGAAGCCTCACAATTTCGAGGGCTGACGGACAGAGTGAATAATCACCGAAGAAGACACGGGAACGACAACACCAGATAAGCGGTACACCGACGCGAGCATCATCCTCTCCGTCGACTTTTCCTTCGTCATCACCCGGGCCATCACCATACAGGTCCTCAGGAAGGTCCCCAGCCGGTGAACTCGATCGATACCGGTTGCGAAATAAAGTTCTTACGCGGGACGCTCGCCCGCCGACCCGTCTTCGACGAGTCGAAGACGATGCCGCTGATCGGAACGACTTGGCCGTGCTAGTTCGACTCGGCCGACAGGACGGAGTTCGCCGTCGGCAAGCCGCGTGTCGAGGCCAACCTGACCGTCGGAGTCTTCTGGGAGTTCGACATCCTTCACCCAATAAGTTCGTAACCGAGCAACGGATGTGCGAGGCCCGAGACCAATTCAGTCGTCCCAGCGGGCTCCGTCGTAGCGCGTCTCCCAGAACACTAGGCCGTGGGGTGGCGCCACACGCCCTGCCGCGTTGCGGTCCAGAGCTTTGAGGGTGGCTGACATATCGGAGGGTGAGCGGCGGCCTAAGCCGGTGTCGACCAGCGTGCCTACGACCGAGCGCACCATCTGGTGACAGAACGACGATGCCTCGACCGAGAACCGAAGCAGCGGCGAGTCATCGACCCGCTCCCACTCGGCACGCATCAGGATGCGGACGAGCGATCTCCCGGGGTGCCCTCCTCCCACCTTCGGTCGACGACAGAAGGACGCGAAGTCGTGCTCGCCGAGCAACGACTCAGCCGCCGCATTCATTGCGTCCAGATTGAGCGGCTCAGGCACATGCCAGGCCGTGCGGGCAAGTAGCGGGTCGTGGACCACGTGGTTCCACACGTCGTAGCGGTAGGAACGCGACGTCGCCGAAAGGCGGGCATCGAAGTCGTGTTCGGCCCAGGCGGCCTCTGACACGCTGATCTCTGGGCTCAACAAACGATTGAGCGAGTGCGCCAACCGAGCGAGATCGGTATCGGCCGGCAGGTCAAGGGTGACCACTTGGCCACGACCGTGTACACCTGCGTCGGTGCGCCCCGATCCCGTCAGGTGGACCGAGCGCTGGACGATACGTTCGATCGCTGCCCGTAGGTCGCCGAGTACGGTGCGCACGCCCGCCGACTCAGCTGACCCATGGAAGTCAGTCCCGTCGTACGCGATCGTCAATCGAGCACGTGAAAAAGCGACGACCCCCACCTCGTCGTGCGAAGCGGGGGTCGTCATCGTTCGTGCGTCAGGCGACGCAAAGCACGAGCCTTATACGAGCTCGATGCGCGCCATCTTGGCGTTGTCGCCCTCGCGCGTGCCGAGCTTCAGGATCCTGGTGTAGCCGCCGTTGCGCTCCACGTACCGGGGAGCGACGTCGTGGACGAGTTTGTAGGTCATCTCGCGGTCGCCGAGGTAACCCTGGATCTGACGGATGCGATGGACCTGCATCGGGCCCTCTTCCTGCGCCTTCTTCGCTTTGGTAATGAGCTTCTCGGCGATGGGGCGCAGGTGCTTCGCTTTTGCCTCTGTGGTGTTGATCGCTTCTGCGGCGAACAGCGACGCAGCGAGGTTGGCCATCATCAGACGCTGATGCGAGGCCGATGAACCGAAGCGGCGGGAGCGACGTGGGGTGGGCATTGCAGTTCTTCTCCGTGATGTACGTCTGAGCTCAGCCGCGCAGCGTGAGCCCGCGCTCGTCGAGCTTGGCCTTGACTTCGTCAAGGCTCTTCTGGCCGAAGTTGGTAATGTTGAGCAAGTCGTCTTCGGTCTTAGTGAGCAGTTCACCCACAGTGTTGACCTGCGCCCGCTTGAGGCAGTTGTTCGGACGCTCCGACAGATCGAGGTCTTCGATCGGGAGGTCGAGATCAGGCGACGACACGGCAAGGTCGACGACCTCACCGAGCTCAAGGCCCTGCGGCTCGTCGGACATTGAGGCGATGAGTTCCGACAGCGACTGAAGGGTTGCGCCCGCTGAAGCAAGCGCATCGGCCGGCGTAACCGAACCATCGGTCTCGATGTCAATGACGAGCCGGTCGTACTCGGTCGACTGCTCGACGCGGGTCGGCTCCACCTCGAACGCAACTCGACGGATCGGGCTGAAGATGGCGTCGATCGGGATGACGCCAATCGTGCGACCGTCGTCTTCGCGCTTGCTCGACAGGTAACCACGGCCCTGCTCAATCGTAAGATCGACAGCGAGTCGGCCCTTCGAGTTGAGTGTCGCAATGTGGAGGCTCGGGTTGAGGATCTCGACGTCAGCCGAGGTCTCGATGTCGCCTGCCTTTACGTCTGCAGGACCGCGCACGTCGAGACGTGCGGCGACGGCCTCGTCGGACTCGGATGTGACGACGATGTCCTTCAGGTTCAGGATGATGTCCGTGACGTCCTCGGCAACACCCTGAATAGTGCCGAACTCGTGGAGTGCTTCATCGAAGCGAACCGTCGTGACGGCTGCGCCCGGGATGGACGACAGCAGGACCCGTCGCAAACTGTTACCGATGGTGTGCCCGAAGCCGGGCTCGAGCGGGCCGACAGCAAACTTCTGACGGTTCGCGGCCTCGTCGCCGAGGGCTTCGATCGTGGGGCGCTGCATGACGAGCATGGGTGGCGGTGCCTTTCGGACGGTGCGGGACGTGTGGGACGGGTGTGACGGGTGTGACGGGTGTGAGTGAGTGGAGGCTCAGCTCACTTCGAGTAGAGCTCAACGATGAGGGACTCGCGAACTGGGACATCGATGTGCTCGCGCTCCGGAAGCGTGCGGATGGTGACCTGCTTGCCACCATCGCCCTGCTCTAACCAGCCGACGAGAGACCGATCGAGGGTGTCGATGTTGTGCTGCACTACGATCATCTTCTGCGCCTTGGGCGACAGGGTGATGACGTCGCCCTTGCGAGCGGTGTAGCTCGGGATGTCGAGGCGCTTGCCGTTGACCTGCACGAGGCCGTGGTTCACAAATTGACGAGCCTGCGGACGCGTTGACGCCCAGCCAGCGCGGAAGACGACGTTGTCGAGACGAAGCTCGAGCAGACGCAGAAGGTTCTCGCCGGTTGGACCGCTCTGGCGGTTGGCCTCGTTGTACGTCTTCTTGAATTGACGCTCTAGGACGCCGTAGATGTACTTCGCTTTCTGCTTCTCCTGCATCTGGGCAAGGAACTCCGAGCCGTTGTTGCGGCGACGGGTGCGGCCGTGCTGGCCGGGAGGGAAAGGACGACGCTCAAGAGCCTGACGGCCCTTGTCGTTCTCGAAGATATTGGTGGAGAGGCGGCGGGAAACGCGCACCTTCGGTCCGGTGTAACGAGCCATTTATCAACTACTCCTGCGACTCAGCCGCGACGACGCTTCGGGGGGCGGCAACCATTGTGCGGGACCGGGGTGACGTCCTTGATCGACGTGACCTCAATGCCGGTGTTCTGGATCGAGCGGACGGCAGCATCGCGCCCCGAACCAGGGCCCTTAACCTGAACCTCGGCCCGACGGAGACCGTGCTCTTGCGCAGCACGAGCAGCCTTCTCGGCAGCGATCTGCGCTGCGAACGGAGTCGACTTGCGGCTGCCCTTATATCCGGCGACACCCGACGATGCCCAGGCGATGACATTGCCCGACGCATCGGTGACCGACACGATCGTGTTATTGAACGACGACTTGATGTGGATGACGCCGGACGACACATTCTTACGGTCGCGCTTGCGGGGGCGGCGGCTCTGTGACTGCTTGGACATGGTCTCTTCTCAGCTCCGGAGGGCCCGCGTCACTTGCGGACAGCCTTCTTCTTATTCGCAACGGTGCGCTTCGGGCCCTTACGGGTACGAGCGTTGGTATGAGTGCGCTGGCCGCGGACGGGTAGGCCCTTGCGGTGGCGGACACCCTGCAGGCAGCCGATCTCGATCTTGCGCTTGATGTCACCCTGGACATCACGCCGGAGGTCACCCTCGATCGTGAGGTTCTGGTCGACGTAAGAACGGATCCGGTTGACCTCGTCTTCGGTCAGCTGGCTCACCTTGGTGTCTCGGCCGAGGCCGAGTTCGTCGCAGATCTTCTGCGAGGTCGGCAGGCCGATGCCAAAGATGTAGGTGAGGGAGATCTCCAAACGCTTCTCGCGCGGGATGTCAACGCCTGCAATACGTGCCATGGTCTTCGTTGCTTCTTTTCTCAGCCCTGCCGCTGCTTGTGGCGGGGGTTCGTGCAGATCACCATGATGCGACGGTGGCGGCGAATGACGCGGCAGTTGTCGCACATCGGCTTAACACTCGGACGTACTTTCATGGTGCTTCTACTGACTCATTTGTATCGGTAGGTGATACGGCCTCGGGTGAGGTCGTACGGAGTGAGTTCCACCTGAACCTTGTCGCCTGGGAGGATGCGGATGTAATGCATGCGCATTTTTCCGGAGATGTGCGCAAGAACTTCATGGTCATTGTCGAGCTTGACCTTGAACATGGCGTTCGGTAACGACTCAAGGATAGTTCCCTCGAGCACGATCGCATCTTCCTTGGGCTTTGGCAGGGGCTTCTCCTCACACTTGGTGATGGTGCGTCACTCACCCGAGCAGCAGCCGCTCTGCGAGGATAAAGGACAAACAAATTTAGGAGGTCTGCGAGCAGACCGCCCCATGATGCTAACGAGCGCGGACACTGGTTCCACGCGCGTATTAGGTCTGACCTCCCGCTCGCGCACACGTTCGATCACCACGCTGAGCTGGGTCTTCGCGGTTGCGTCAACGCGCGACCCCTCACGTCACGTGGGCGGACTGGTGCCCCAGCTGCATCGGCCGAGCGCCATCAGCGAGGTTTCGTGGGGGAGTTAAGGCAGTGGCAGGGTTCTCCATGCTCATCCGCTGATCTGCGGGATTGCGCACCCGCTCTCGCCTGAATACGGAGTCAGAGACGATCTCATCGCACGATCATGACCGCAGCACGTCGGTCAGCAGCACCGGATCGACACGATCTTCAGGTACACGACTTAGTCAGCGATGACGGCAAGGGGCCCCTACACAGGTGGTAGTTGACCGGCCTCACCGGTCTCAACAATGCTCGTGGCGTGCTGCGCCACGGCACAGCTGCTGCTCATCGCCCATTCGATGACAGCGTGGTTCGGGTGGTTAGCGGAGCATGCGGCCGTGACGATGCATCGTGCGGCTGATTGCCTGCTCACGAACCCACTTTCGCAGCTCGATCCGGCCATCAGCGACCGGTGCGTCGTCGTCTACGGGCACATTCGCTCGATGAAGAGCCCGCAAGACGTCACCGGGCAGATCGACGAGCAAACGAAGGCGGTCGGCCAACGGACGTTCACCGTCGACACAACGACGCAAGAGCATCTCGGGTTCAACCGAGCTGGCGTCGAGCAGTTCGACCCTGACACCGGTGATCGACGCCGCCAGCTCAAGCAACTCGAGTGCATCGTCGTCGCCGTCGTGCCACACCACGACCCGATCGAGGGGGCGGTATCGGAATACGTTCGACTCTGCTGCGAGTCCGCTCGGATCGTGCTCGACCTGGAAATAGCGCTGCCACGCTCGCTGGTACGACGCGGTGGCCCGGGACACGTCACCGCCCGTTGGGGACACACGGGCAAACTGGATGACATGGTCTGGGCCGCCAGCTTTCGACCCGCCTCCGACCGACGAGCGCCGCCAACCGCCGAACGGCTGGCGCTGCACGATTGCGCCGGTGGTACTTCGGTTGACGTACGCATTGCCGACCTGGACGCGTGAAGTCCACATGCTGATCTCAGCATCGTCGAGTGAATGGAGACCACCCGTGAGGGCGTAATCAGTAGCGTTCTGGATCTCAATCGCATGATCAAGATCGTCGGCCCGTATGAGTCCGACCACGGGGCCAAAGCACTCGGTTCGGTGGAACCACGACCCAGGTTGGACGCCGAGCCGGACCCCAGGGGTCCAGGTGCACTCGTCGCGTTGGTGCGGCTTGACAAGCCAGGTTTCACCCCGCTCAAGTTCGGTCAGTGCTCGACGTAGGTTTGGGCCCGGCGCAGCAATGAGCGGCCCCATGATCGTGGCAGGATCGATGGCGGGTCCTACCGGCAGTGACTCGACGGCATCAGCGAGCCGCTGACGAAAGGAGGGGTCGTCGTACACATCGGCTTCGATGACTGCGAGGCTGGCAGCCGAGCACTTCTGGCCGGCGTGGCCAAACGCAGACTGGACGAGATCGGCAATTGCGAGATCAAGGTCAGCGGTCGCCGTAATGACGAGACTGTTTTTGCCGCTCGTCTCCGCGAACAGTCGGCGTCTAGGCACCCAGTCGAGAAACTTCTGCGCCGTCTCGAAGGCACCGGTCAGAATGACCGTGTCGAGCTGGTCGTGGGTGACGAAGTGCTTGCCAACGTCGCCGTCGTCGCAGACGACGAGGCGGAGTCGCGAATCATCGATCCCTGCGCGACGGAACTGGTCAACAATCCACGCGCCGACATGAAGTGCCTCTGGCGCTGGCTTCAGTATCACGCGGTTGCCAGCGACGAGCGCCGCAGCCACACCGCCGGTCGGAATTGCGTACGGGAAGTTCCAGGGACCGATTACAGCGACCGTCCCGAACGGTTCGATCGAGACAAGGTCGTCGACGTCAGGGGCGGGAATGAGAAGTTCGCTGCCGACCTGCGCGTAATAAGCGCAGAAGTCGATGGCTTCGCTGACCTCAGGGTCGCCCTCGCGGAAGGTCTTGCCGACGCCGAGTTCGGCGTCGGCAAGTAGCGCCAACGTGGTCGCTCGCTCCTGCCGCATCACCTCGGCGACGGCGAGCAACTCGGCACGTCGCTCGGCAATCCCTGGCGCTGACGCGTCGAGACCGACGAACGCTGCGTCGATGTCAGCGGTGGTCGAAGCCTCGGTGACGGAGAGGACCGGGGCCGTCGCCTTGAGCACAGCGGTCCACGTAGCCGAATCGGTCATGT
>Ga0213866_10000304_pt1 | contig 40810 bp, 45 predicted proteins | sample PICome_11_FD_160079 | JGI IMG/M metagenome (GOLD analysis project Ga0213866, IMG submission 160079) | Coastal seawater microbial communities near Pivers Island, North Carolina, United States - PICO284 | ecosystem: Environmental > Aquatic > Marine > Coastal | place: USA: North Carolina... | reverse complement strand
TGAGAATGCCTTTTTGGATCTCAAGCAGTGGCGTGGCATCGCGACACGTTATGCTAAAAATACTCGTTCTTTCCTTGCTGCCCTGCATATTCGGTGCCTGATGATATGGAGTAAGATAATTTGACGATATTGTCTAATAAGGTCCCACATAGCCTTAAAATTGCTGTTCTGTGCACGCTGTTCAAATGCGTAGCAACTGAAAGCGACACTGTAGAAAAGTGTAAGCGTATTTGCTCAGTGATCAGAGATTTTGATCTACCCACCCTGTGACCGATTCTAGCGCCGACGGCAGTTTGGAGAGGTCGCTAGCAGCCCCCATCGCCATATCGGGACGACCGCCGCCCTTGCCACCCAACTGGGAATTGATATGCTTCATCAGATCACCCGCCTTGAGATCGGCGGTCAGATTTTGAGTGACGCCGGCAACCAATGATGCGCGATCGCCCTCTACAGCCACCAGGAAGAAGACCCCTTTATCAATCTTAGATCGCACTTGGTCGGCAATAGTTTTCAAGCTCTTGGCATCTGCCCCCTCGACCACAGTTGCCAGTACAGTTACCCCCTTAACTGACTGACTGCTGGATAGCAGATCAGTGCCCGAGGCACTGGCAAGCTTCTGTTGCATAGCCTGCAACTGTTTCTGTAAGGTGCGGTTATCCTCGACCAACTGTTTGACCTTATCGACAATATTGTTGCCCGAGGCGCGAGTCAGCTGTGCAATTTCAGTCACAGTGTCTTCGATACGGTTGTGATGCTCTAAGGCTCGGCTACCAGACACCGCCTCAACTCGCCGAATACCCGAGGCCACACTGGATTCCGCGGTAATTTTAAACAGACCTATGTCACCGGTACGATTTGCGTGGGTGCCGCCACACAGCTCTACGGAAAAATCTCCACCCATACTCAGCACTCTAACCTGATCGCCGTATTTTTCACCAAATAAAGCTGTAGCACCAGATTCCAAAGCCTGCTCCATGGACATTAGCTGAGTCTCCACTGGCGTATTGCGATGGATCTCCCGATTGACTATAGCTTCAACCTGCCGCAACTGCTGAGATGAAACTGCCTGATTATGGGAGAAATCAAAGCGCAGCTTTTCGCTGTCTACCAGCGACCCTCGCTGTTCCACATGATCACCCAACACCTGTTTTAGCGCCTCATGCATCAGATGAGTTGCGGAGTGATTGAGCGCCGTAGCCTGTCGCACCTGGGCATCTACCTGAGCGCTCACTCGATCGCCCACTTTGATCTGTCCCCGCACCACAGAACCTATATGCAGGTGGTGGTTGCCGGCCTTTTGACAGTCGATGATTTCTATGGCAGCGGACTCGCTTTTAAGGTGTCCACTGTCTCCAATCTGCCCGCCGGATTCGGCATAAAATGGGGTGTTCTCGAGTACTAGTGCGACTCTCATGCCCTCGCCCGCGGAATCGATCTCTGCACCCTCCGAGTAGAGGCCAAGTATCTGGGAATCATCAGTTAACTGCTGATAGCCACTAAATTTAGTGTCGCCGTCAATACTGATGGACTCCGAGTAATCATATTCAAACTGGTTGGCAGATCGCGCCCTGGCGCGCTGTTGATCCATAGCTAACTCATAACCTTGCATATCCAGTGCAAGTCCCTTTTCCCGCGCTATATCATTGGTCAAATCGGTGGGAAACCCGTAGGTGTCATAGAGCAAAAATATTAGGTCACCAGACAGGGTGTCGCCATCAAGGTTTTTCAAAGCGCCCTCTAGAACACACATGCCTTTATCCAGCGTTTTGGCAAATTGCTGCTCCTCTTTTTGGATGATATCGACGATCTGTTTTTGCTGCTTCACCAATTCTGGATAAGCGTCACCCATGATTTCAGCTAGAGGCGCCACTAGCTTATGGAAAAATAAGCCGCTGGCACCCAGTTTATGGCCATGTCTAAGGGCGCGGCGGATAATGCGTCGCAGCACATAACCGCGGCCCTCATTTGCGGGGAGCACGCCGTCCACCACCAGAAAGGCACAGGAGCGAATATGGTCTGCCAACACCTTGAGGGAGTTATTCTCTCCGTCACTGCAACCAGTGATATCGGCCGCTGCATCTATTAGATACGCAAACAGATCAATCTCGTAATTGCTGTGAACTCCCTGCATTACCGCAGCGATACGCTCGAGGCCCATACCAGTGTCTATAGAAGGACTTGGCAGTGGCGTCATCTCGCCGCTACTATCGCGCTCAAACTGCATAAATACCAGATTCCAAATCTCGATATAGCGATCTAGGTCATCATCTTTACTGCCTGGAGGCCCTCCGGGGATATGCTCTCCATGATCCCAAAAAATCTCCGTACAGGGACCGCAGGGGCCGGTATCGCCCATCTGCCAGAAGTTGTCTTCATCCAGCCGCGAGAGACGATCGGAATCCACCCCTATCTTGTTAATCCAGATATCCGCAGCCTCATCGTCACTGATATGTACAGTGACCCATAGACGCTCTTTGGGCAGCGCTAATACTTCAGTGAGGAACTCCCAAGCGAAGCGGATAGCGTCCTCCTTGAAGTAGTCCCCAAAGCTGAAGTTACCCAACATTTCAAAGAAAGTGTGATGTCTGGCGGTGTAACCGACATTTTCTAGATCATTGTGCTTGCCGCCGGCGCGCACACAGCGCTGGGATGAGGCAGCACGCACATAATCGCGCTTTTCAGCACCTAGAAAAACATCTTTGAACTGCACCATGCCGGCGTTGGTAAATAACAGGGTTGGGTCATTTCCCGGAACCAGGCTGCTACTGGGCACCACGCTATGCTGTCTGTCAGCAAAGAAATTGAGGAAGGCGTCACGGATTTCAGCGCTTTTCATGATTGATTATTTCCAGTACTTTAACTACTTCGGATAATTTTAAAAAACAGCGGCTGGCGCTTATAAATTTTGCTCTGAAAATCTCTCGCCGTTGTCCTTGTTAGCCAGCACATGTAGATGTAAATGGAAAACCGTCTGACCGGCACCCTCGCCATTGTTGACTACCAGACGGAAGGCATCATCGACTCCAGCCTGACGCGCCACCTCGCCAGCTACCCACATCAGGTGCCCTAAAATATCGCGGTGCTGCTGATTGGCATCGGCCAGACGGGCGATGGGAAGCCGTGGAATCACCAACATATGCACTGGTGCCTGAGGGGCGATATCATTGATCACAATACACAGGTCATCCTCATAGACAATATCTGCGGGGATTTCCCGAACAATAATACGGCTAAATAAACTTTTATCGCTCATAGTTTTATTCTTGTCAAAATAGCATCAACGGCAGTGGGGCTGTTACTGATCGCCAGTAGCCAGTTTTTCATCTACATCCAATAGTCGCGCTTCAGATTCCAGCATCACGGGAATACCATCCCGAATTGGGTAGGCCAAACCGCTGGCCCGACAGATCAACTCTTGAGCACTGGAATCGTATTCTAGGGGCGCCTTGCTAACGGGGCAGACTAAGATACTGAGCAGTTGCTTATCCACATCAATTATCCATTAAAAAAAACGCCATTAGTGTACGCAAAATATCGCTGGACTGCCATCGCAAGTTGGAATTCACCCCTAAGTGTATAAATCGAATCCAGTCGCTGAAAACCCCTTATTCGGCCGGCAGTGTCTGAAGCACCATCTGGGGATCGATACGCTGGCTTTGCCAATTCATTCGCCAGTCAAGATGTGGTCCTGTGGACCTCCCTGTAGATCCCACTTTGGCAATAATTTCACCGCGCTGCACGCTCTGACCCTCGGAAACTAACAGCTCACTGAGGTGCAGAAATGTTGAGCTCAAACCATGGCCATGATCCATAATCAGGGTGCCACCCGAGTAGAATAAATCCTTGTGGGCCAGGGTGACCAAGCCAGCTGCAGGTGCTATCACTGGGGTACCCCGAGGCGCAGCGTAATCAATTCCATAGTGGGGGCGTCCCGGCTTACCATTATAGATTCTTTGACTGCCATACACGCCAGTGACGGGGCCCGAGAGTGGCTGTATAAATCCCTGTAGAAAGTCGGTATTCCCAGTCACCTGTTTGCGTGCCGCTCTGACGAGGGAGGCATCGTCACGAATTCTCTGTAAATCCCCTTGGGAGGGTGTCACGGTTTTTTGAGGTACACCTTCAATGCGCTGGATATTGTATACCCTTTGGTCGATGGACAGCTTGTGGGTCTGCTGTTGCGATTGGTTATCCGTAACTATCAGCGCTACTTGCGCGGGTGCATCGCGACCAAAACCCAGAAGAAACTGTCCTTCAGCAGTCAGCTTTAACTGCACACCCTGATAAGAAACACTATAGCCTGGGGGCACTTTACCCATCACTAGACCACCCTGCACAAGACTTCCCTGCAAACTGAGGGGCTGGGCCATCAATGGCTGCCAACAACTCGCAAACCACAGAGCAAGCAGAACGCCAACTACATGTAGATAACTGGTTATGCTTACCGTTTTTTTACCCATCATTTCCCACCTTATAGCCTTTGGATCAAGAGGTATCGGACAGAGCTTCGGATAACTGCACATAGGGCTGGATGAATTCAATTTCACAGCTAACTCCAGATTTAGCTTGAGTCAGTCGACTAAAGCGCACGCACAGTTGATCAGACCGCGCATCAATAATAAACCCCTGTTCAGCAATACCCCTACATTCTCGTTTTAATTTGAGCACCGCCTGTTGTCGGCGATGCAAGTTGATAATGGCGACTTGATCATCTCTAAAGCTAATAGCGCGGATCCTGCGCAGAGCAATACAACCATTGCGTATTCCCCAATCCTCAGCCTCGACAGAGTCTAAAGACCTCAGTTGATTCAGAATGATTGAGCCGGGAGAAACCTCCGATTCTGATTGAGCCTCAGGTCCAAAAAAAGCAGTTAAGAGTACGTAAAACATTAATCTGGGTTTAATAAACATAATCTGCTATGTGTTTGATCCTTTTCCCGACAACTTTGAAGCCTTAGACACCTATTAGGGCACCTCTAAAAATCCATCCATCTATCGCGTTTTTGACCCAATGGGAATTGGGTCGATGAAAATCGGGCAATATGAGCTATTTGAGGTGCAAAATGCGTCTAAATTGTTGGCTTTTTACCCCTCTAGTGCCTATTCCCTGGACAATAGAAGGATTAACCCCTAGAACGGATCCAAGACACCCCCTTTCAGACAAACCAATCGCTGCATGTTGTAGACGCTTGCTTTCATCTTGATCGCAAAGTCTGCTCGCTTGAAGCCAATACACCGCACAAATTTGCCACCCATTTGCTCCATGGCACCAAAGACATGTTCAACCCGAGCCCGTTGCTTTGCCAAGCGCTTATTCCTCTGTTTCTGACGCACTGTCAGGGGTTGCTCTTTCTGTGCCCGGCGTTGAATACAATCGCGCACACCCTGTTCGGCTATCTGCTCGGTCATGGTATAACCTCTGTCGGCATATAAGTCTCGGTTCGTGTTCATCGGATCCAAGACTATCGGCAGGTGCCGTTGATCCCCTTGCCCCGCATCGCTCACATGAATCTTGCGGATCAACTTGCAGCGCTTGTCGACATTGACACTGGCTTTGTAGCCAAAATAGCTTTTGCCGTGTTTTTTTGTCCAGCGCGCATCGGTGTCTTTCTGTCGTCGTTTGCTCTGTTGCCAATCCTCTGGCACATCGCCTTGTTTAATGCGCGTGTTTTCTTCCTTAGTATTGCGCTGTATGGGCGTTGGCACGATGGTATGGTGGCATCAACCATTTGCCCGCCGCGTGACCAGTAACCGGCTTGATAGAGCTGGCGGTCAACGGCACTAAAAATCCTGTCGGCAGCACCAGCCTGGCTTAAACGCTCATTGAACGCCCAGATGGTTTTTGCATCCGGAATGCAGGAACTGTTCTCCAACCCTGTAAAACGTTGGAAACTGACCCGATCCAATAGCTGACACGCCGCCTGCTCATCCGATAGATTCCACAAAGACTTAATCACCAAGATCCGGACCATCAATTCTGTTGGAAAAGGTGGACGACCACCTTTACTGCGCGAAGGCCGTGGACAGGCACGATCAACCTCTGCAGCAAGGGCACTGAAATCAATGTGTTGATCCAAACGTAACAAAGAATCTTTATGCTTATCGATCTTTCTAAGACGCTCTTCTGCTGCAAATAAACTCGAATTCATGACCCGCCCCTGATTTAGGTTAGTGAGGGTGATATTATCTCATAGTTTAGGCGGTTTTTAGAGGTGCCCATTAATCTGTACACTAGTAAAATCGTCACGATTTATACATTTTCCTTTGATAGCGCTTCAGCTCTATTTATAAGGTTTGCGCAAAGAGGAATAATTCATCAGTGGCAATATGCCTAAGTGAAGCTAAAATTAATATCCTATGACAGCCAATATTATCATGTGATTCACCCCTATTTTTAAGCCCAATAGTAAAATGCATACCAAACCCCATTTTCATCCGCCTTTCTACTTAAAAAATGCACATATTCAGAGCATCTTGAACAGTGTTGGACCGCGCAAAATACGCGCCAAAAAACTCGTTAAATCCATGGCATCAGAAACCCTTATCCTTACCACCGATAAGGGCGTTCGGCTTCAGGGTGAATTCGATCGAGGCTCCTTCAAAGGCGGACAAAATCAACGGTCAGTGGCAATCCTTATTCACGGTTGGGAGGGTTCGAGTCAATCGGCCTATATAGTGACAACAGCCGTAAAACTTCTAAATAGCGGCTTCGATGTACTCAGGTTAAATCTGCGCGACCACGGCGACACACAGCATCTAAATAGAGAGATATTTAACTCCACCATGACTGAGGAGGTAGCAGATTGTATTCAGAGGTTCACAGAAGAGCGAGATTATACAAACAGATTCCTGGTGGGCTTTTCACTGGGAGGCAACTTTACGCTGCGCATAGCAGCTGACCGAGGCGCCGATCTGGGTCTAACAGCAGCGGTGGCGATCTGTCCACCGGTTGATCCAGTCAGTGCCACTGCGACACTTAATCGCAGTCTTTTTGTCTATCAAAAGTACTTTATGCACCGTTGGAAAAACTCACTACGGAAGAAAATACAATTTTACCCCGAGTACGATTTTGCCTCCGAACTTAATAGCTTGAAAACAATTGATGCGATGAATCAGAACCTCGCACCCAAGCTCACACCATTTCCAGATGTAATTAGCTATCTGAAATCCTATGCGCTAACCGGCGATAGACTGCAATATTTAACAACCCCCAGTCACTTGATAGCCAGTGCCAATGATCCCATTATCCCCGTGGAGGATATCGCTAACATAAACTGTCCACCTTCACTTTCCATAGAGGTACACAGCAATGGCGGTCACTGTGGTTTTATCAATCGATTAAATGGTGAGAGTTGGCTCGAATCCTTTCTGGTTGAGCTATTGCAAAAGCACAGCAGTTGAGAGCTCAAGAGGCTGATCTAAGGGGATAGCGCACTGCTTATCTGGTCGTAGGTAAATCCCCGATACTGTAAAAAACGCATACGCTTGGCACGCTGGGAGGCATCATTAGGCTGTTCGGCACCAAACTTATGCAGTGCTATATCTCGAGCCAGTGCGAACCAATCAACGCTGCAGTTCTCAATCGTCTCAAGGGCTAGTTGGTCGCTGATACCGCGTTGACGCAGCTCATTGCGTATTCTGATCTCTCCCTGGCCGCGATTCACTCTGGATCTGATAAAAGCCTCAGCAAAGCGCGAATCCGATTGCAGGTTATCCTTAATCAACTTATCAATTGCCTGGGCTATCAACCCTGGGTTATCAAACTTCCTAGTTAATTTTACGCGCAATTCTTCTCTGGAATACTCTCTACCAGTTAACAGCTCCATGGCGGCAAGCCGTATTTTGGCAAGTTGCTGTTGTTCGTTCATTGCCCTTGACCGTAGAAAAATTCTCTAACTTCGATATTTCCCAAATATAACCATTTTTTTGAAGGCTCACCTCAAGTGGTCTCGCTAATAATTATTCCGCACCATGGCTAAGCCTGCTCAGACGCTTGTTCTAATGCTTGTGTGGACTGTGACAAGTGGCTCAGCTCTCTCTGCCTAATCTGCGCCTCTATTTCAGAGGCTACCTCGGGATTTTCGCTCAAATAAGTGCATACATTGGCCTTACCCTGACCAATTTTATTGCCTTTATAGGCATACCATGCGCCCGATTTATCGATAAGATCATGCTTCACACCCAGATCCACCAACTCGCCATTGCGGTTGATACCCTTGCCGTAGAGAATCTGAAATTCTGTCTGCTTAAACGGCGGCGAAACTTTATTTTTAACCACTTTGACCCGCGTCTCATTACCTGTGACTTCGTCCCCCTCTTTAACCGCACCGATACGGCGAATATCGAGACGTACTGAAGAGTAGAACTTAAGGGCATTGCCGCCCGTTGTGGTCTCCGGATTGCCGAACATCACGCCGATTTTCATCCTGATCTGGTTGATAAATATGACTAGGCAGTTAGCGGTCTTGATATTACTGGTCAGTTTGCGCAGTGCCTGTGACATCAGGCGCGCCTGCAATCCCACATGGTGGTCGCCCATCTCGCCCTCAATCTCCGCCCGCGGAGTCAGAGCGGCAACTGAATCCACTACAAGTACATCACAGGCTCCGGAGCGCACTAGCATATCGGTCACTTCCAGTGCCTGTTCCCCAGTATCTGGCTGGGAAACTACTAAATCATCGACCACAACACCCAATTTTTCAGCGTACACTGGATCCAGTGCGTGCTCGGCATCGATAAAAGCACAGGTGCCTCCAGCCTTTTGCGCCTCGGCAATCACCTGAAGAGTCAGGGTGGTCTTGCCCGAGGACTCTGGACCGTAGATCTCAACGATCCGTCCTTTCGGCAATCCACCGATACCCAAGGCTATATCCAAGCCAAGTGAGCCCGTGGAAATAGAGGGTACAGTCTCGCGCTCACCCTCGCCCATTCGCATCACTGTCCCCTTGCCAAACTGCCGCTCTATCTGACCCAGCGCGGCTTCGAGTGCTTTTTCTTTGTTGGCATCCATCTTTAGATCCTCATAAACTAGTAGTTGTGCTGTCTGCTGAGAGCGGCGACAAATTGATTTTTTACCACTGACAGCAATACTGTATGGTTATACAGTAGCCCATTCTTACAGCTGTTGCAAGAGTTGTTTCAAACAAATTTTCACTGCCTGTTCTCTCACAGACAATCTCTCACCATCTAGCTGAAATCGCTCAGTGTACAGCGTAGATTTCCCCGCCCAACAGAACCATAGGGTACCCACGGGCTTGTCTTTGGTGCCACCATCTGGACCGGCTATACCGCTGACCGCCACAGCATAGTCGGCGGCAGCAGCTTTTTGAGCCCCTAAAGCCATCTGCTGAACCACCTGTTCACTGACCGCACCGTATCTGTCCAACACTTCAGTTGTGACGCCCAGCAGACGCTGCTTGGCGCTGTTGGCATAGGTTACATAGCCGCATTCAAACCACTGGGAACTTCCGGGTACTGCAGTAATCGCCTCGGCGATGGCACCCCCGGTACAGGATTCAGCTGTAGCAACCACGGCCTGGCGCTGCAGCAACTGATCTCCCAGCCGCTGGGCCAATTGTGCTATTTCAAGATGTCTGGATGGGCGTCTCATAGTCTATTTCAATAGCGCGATCCAGCAGCTCGAACAGCTGCTCGCGCGATTTACGCTTAGTGGCAGCAAAAGCTGATAGATTCAATTTAGTCATTTCGGATGCAATATCGGCAGCTCTGGCGTCCAACTTTTCCGGCGCCATAACTTCATCATAAAAACCGGCGCAAACCGCCGACTCAGGTGACAGTAACTCAGCATTGATAACACAGCGACTATAATAGTTCAGCGGCAATCGGTAGCGGGCCAATTCAATACCAAAGTGGTGCATAGTCATACCTATCAAGGTCTCATTGAGGCCGATTTTAAAGTCCCCGTTGACCCCCAGGCGATAATCACAGCCCAACATTAAAAAGGCTCCCATAGCGATGCAGTGGCCCGTTGAAACCGCGATAACAGGTGTCGGGAATGCCAGCAGCCGGCGCGCCATTTTCGAGCCATTGTCAACCAGCTGCACAGCTTGTTGCGGCCCCTGAGAGAGCTCTTTAAGATCGAAACCGCCAGAGAAAATTCCGCTGCGACCCTTGAGAATTACAATAGCTCCCGCCTCCTCCGCACAATCTAGAGCCGCTCCCAGCTGATCCCACATCGCAGTGGATAACGCATTGGCTTTGCCATCATCCATCTCTATGGTTGCTATACCCTCAGCAATTTTATAATTTACAAGTTCCGACATCAGTGTTCTCCTATTGATAGATTAGATTAACGTTTAGCATAAACTCTACGATTCTGTTTATACCCAGATAAATCACTGGGATAAGCTGTCTAGCCAATAACAGACCGAATGATATAGGCTACACAACCAAGACTGTACTAGAATTGCTCCCGTAATACAGCGAATTACGCTGTAGTGTTAAAAGATTGTAGACTGAATAAGCATTTATACCCCATGACTACCAGCCAAGATATCTCCTCGCACACACCGATGATGCAACAGTATCTGCGGATGAAGGCGCAACACCCAGATGATCTGTTCTTCTACCGCATGGGGGATTTCTATGAGCTGTTTTATGACGATGCCAAACGTGCCAGCGAAATTCTCGACCTCACCCTAACAGCCAGAGGCAAAAGCAACGGTCAATCAGTTCCTATGTGCGGGGTGCCCTACCACGCCGCCGAAAACTATCTCGCCAGGCTAATTAAGCACGGTGAGTCTGTAGCCATCTGTGAACAAATAGGTGATCCTCAGGCTGGCAAAGGACCCGTGGAGCGCGCAGTGGTGCGCGTATTGACCCCTGGCACCCTAAGTGACGAAGCGCTATTGGATGACAAGAGTGACAACCTGCTACTGGCAATACACCAGATAAAAGGCCAATTTGGCATTGCAACCCTAGATATGAGCAGTGGCCGCTTTTTGTTACTGCAGGTGGAGGATGAGGAGGAATTGCGCGGAGAGCTACAGCGACTGTGTCCAGTGGAGATACTGATATCCGAGGATTTTCCGCAAGCCCCCTGGATGGCTCAGTGGCGTGGTTTAAGAACGCAACCACCTTGGTTATTCGATTTTGAAAGTGCCTGTCGCGAATTAAATCAACAGTTTGGCACTAAAGACCTCAGCAGTTTCGGCTGTGATCACTTGCCGGCCGGAATCAGCGCCGCCGGCTGTCTGTTGCAGTACGCTAAAGATGCCCAGCGTGGCGACCTGCCCCATATACACAGCATCAGCACGGAAAGCCGCGAGGATGGCATGGTTATCGATGCCGCCAGCCGGCGCAATCTGGAACTGGACACCAACCTCACAGGCGGTTGCGAAAATACTCTCTTTTCAGTACTGGATAAAACCGCCACCAGCATGGCCAGCCGACTGCTAAAGCGCTGGCTCAACCGACCGCTGAGACAGATGTCAGTGCTACAGGCCCGCCAGCAGTCAATCGCAAAGCTGCAAAATAATTATCTATTTGAAAATCTCCATACACTGCTCAAGCAAGTGGGTGATATGGAGCGTATTTTAGCGCGAGTTGCCCTTCACTCTGCACGACCCAGAGATTTGACCCGCCTCCATCAATCTCTCGCAGTGTTGCCACAGATAACCACTGCATTAAAAGCCACCACATTGCCTCACATTCAAACACTTAAAGAAGATGCACGTCCCATACCCCATTTAGAAGATCTACTGGGACGAGCTCTCACTGATAACCCGCCCATGGTGATTCGCGACGGCGGGGTAATTGCCGATGGCTATGACAGTGAACTGGACGAATTGCGCGCCCTCAATACCAATGCCGGGGAGTTCTTATTGGCAATGGAGGAACGGGAGCGGGCAGCCACTGGCATATCCACCCTTAAAGTGGGTTACAACCGCGTCCATGGCTACTATATCGAGATATCTCGCGGCCAGAGCGAACAGGCGCCAGTTGAGTATATCCGCCGTCAGACACTAAAAAATGCCGAGCGGTTTATCACCCCGGAGCTCAAAGAATTTGAAGATCGTGCCCTGAGCGCAAAAAGCCGTGCACTGAGCCGCGAAAAACAGCTGTATGGCGAATTGCTGGAAACCCTCAACCAAGATCTGCAACAGTTACAGCAGTGCGCCGCCGCCGTGGCAGAGATCGATGTGCTGGCAAATCTGGCTGAACGCGCTCAAACCCTGAATCTGTGCTGTCCTGAACTGACCCAAGAGCTCGGCATATCCATCTGCGGTGGCCGCCATCCGGTAGTTGAGCAAGTGTCCTCAGAACCCTTTATAGCCAATGATTTAGAGATGCATAGCCAGCGCAAAATGCTAATTATCACTGGCCCCAATATGGGCGGTAAATCTACTTATATGCGACAGACCGCGCTGATCGTACTGCTGGCGCAGATTGGCAGTTTTGTGCCAGCCATCAGCGCCAAAATTGGTCTGGTGGATCGCATCTTCACACGTATAGGTTCCTCGGATGATCTGGCGGGGGGGCGCTCAACTTTTATGGTAGAGATGACCGAAACCGCACATATTATGCACAATGCCACAGAGCACAGCTTGGTATTAATGGATGAAATTGGCCGCGGCACCAGCACCTTTGACGGTCTCTCGCTGGCCTGGGCCTGTGGTTTTCATCTAGCGGAAAAAGTCCGCGCCTTTACCCTGTTTGCCACCCACTACTTTGAATTGACCAGCCTGCCAGACAGTGTAGAAAATACTGCCAACGTGCATCTGGATGCCGCCGAACACAACGATAGCATTGTGTTTTTGCATGCGGTGCAAGAGGGTCCCGCCAGTCAGAGTTACGGCTTGCAAGTAGCCAAGCTGGCGGGGATACCCAATCAAGTGCTGCAGCAAGCTAAACACAAATTGGCAACGCTGGAGTCAAGCAGTGGCACTGGCACTGATACCCAGCCGAGTTTCTCTGTCCCTGAGCCGAGTCAATCAGAATTATTTAACGTCAGTATTAATAGTGCTTTGCAACAGACTATCGAGGACTTGCATCCCGACGAACTATCGCCAAAACAGGCATTAGAAGCCCTCTATCAACTCAAAAAGATGCTCTAATTCTATTCTCTGATCAATTAGATCAAATGGGCATTAACAAACCATTTAAACTCGCTTTTATCCTGTTATAATGCCGCGCCAAAATTGTTCGCAACACCCAAGAGATTCAAAACATGACCTTTGTCGTTGGAGAAAACTGCATCAAATGCAAATACACAGACTGTGTTGAAGTCTGTCCAGTAGACTGTTTCTATGAGGGACCAAACTTCTTGGTTATTCATCCCGATGAATGTATCGACTGCGCACTGTGCGAACCCGAATGCCCCGCAGAGGCGATCTTCGCCGAGGACGAGATACCCGAGGGACAGGAAGTATTCTTGGAATTAAACGCCGAACTAGCCGATGTATGGCCCAACATTACCGAGCAAAAAGATCCGGCGCCAGATTCAGCCGAATGGGATGGCGTCGCCGAAAAATTACAGTACCTAGAACGATAACCTAGGTTATACTTCCCGCTCCAAAATGCACCCGTAGCTCAGCTGGATAGAGTAGGTGGCTTCGAACCACTTGGTCGGGAGTTCGAATCTCTCCGGGTGCACCAATTTCCTTTTCGCTGATCTGAGCTCAGTGAACTCTAAAAATCTTCTCTTTGTTCTCGATGCGTCTGGCAGCTCTTGCCAGATGCTCGGGAGCCAAATGAGCATAGCGCTGAACACATTCCATGGTTTTCCAACCACCCAAAAGCATTAACTCATAGAGTGGCGTTCCCGACATAACGTGCCAACTGGCCCAAGTGTGGCGAAGATCGTGAAAAGTGAAGTCCTCTATTCCTGCTCGTTTGAGAGCTTTCTTCCAAGCGGATCCAAGATAAATCATCCTTGAACCATTGTATGTAAAGACATCACGCGTATTGTTGCCCTTAACCATTGTTAATGCCATCAACGCATCTTTATTCAGTGGTATACCTCTAGCCTCGCTGTTCTTTGTGGTGCCTGCGTCTAACCAAGCGACTTAGCGAGCCAAGTCAACTCTGCGCCATTCAAGGTTAAAAATTTCACCCTTGCGGCATCCCGTGGCTAGAGCATATTGAACTAAAGGTTTAAGGTGGCTTGGCAATTCAAAAATTAAGCGATTGGATTGCTCGGTAGTTAAAAACCTAACTCGTGCAGGTGATTCCCTCAAAAGTTTAATTTTTGGTAATTCGTCAATTTCTAACCATTCATCTTTAGCTAAATGAAGGGTGTGTCTGACGACCTCGAGTGATCGATTGATTGTTGAGTTTTTTACTCCCTGCGCCCTAGGGTGTGCAATAAATGGCCAGATCTCATTCATATTGATTTGATCTAGGTGAACATCACCCAGAAACGGATGAAGTAAATCAAAGTGATACATATCCTTTGTTAAGGTCTTTTTGTCGAACTTTTCCACGTTATAGCGTTCAATTGCTTGTGTAAATTTCATACTGAAATCCTTTTCAAATAACTACCGTTTTTGATCTCCTCACTTTGTATAAAATTGGGGCTAATCTCCTCGCCCGTCCTATTGCTACACGCAATAGGAGTAATGGAGTGAACAGTTGGCAATGTTTAACATTAGCGCATAGAAAATAATGGGGTGCATTTCTCGAGTGTATTTGTAAATTGGATCGCAAAAATTAAATATTTCTACTTAAAAATGCTTGGCGTGTATTGACATTGAATATACACTTATAGCCATGAAAAAAAATAACATGGAATGTTGAAAAAGAGGAAATATTGCGTCTGGATCGGTCAAGAGGAGGCATTACATTTGAAACTTGCGCAGAGGCGATTGAAAACGGAAAGGTGCTTAATGATATACCTAATCCCTCACCACGGCATCAGAGGCAGCGATTGTTGGTTCTGGAAATCAATCAATATGCTTATGTTGTTCCTTACGTTGAATCAAAAGATGAAATTTTTCTAAAAACGGTTTACCCAAGTCGCAAATATACAAAAGTTTATCTCAAGTAGTAAAACCAAGGAGGCATGTAGGAATGTCACAAGTAGACAAAATGATAGGGGGCAAAGAGCCCAGTGTAGGCAAGTACATTGACGATGAAGAACAAGAGCTAATTGAGGCCATCGAAAATTCTGTTGATGAGCCTACCAAAAGTTACTTAACTCCTGAAAGAGTCGATGAATTACAAGCAATGGCTAGTAACACGATAAATGAAGTAAGAAGGAGGAAAAAACAAATTTCCATAAGAATACCCCATGAAGACTTGGAGCTTCTTAAGCTTAGAGCCAAGCGCGAAGGTATGCCCTATCAAACCCTAATTAACTCAATACTGCACAAGGCAGTTAGCAAATAACCAATAAGCCAAACACATGGATGGTGAAATACTAAGTTCAGTTGAAGTAGCCACAATTATTCTTACCCTATCTGCTATTTTGGTGGTGGCAACCATATTGAATCATTGTCGGGATTAGGATAAGCAGAGCATCTACAACTTCCAGTCCATAATTCCCCTTTGGTTAACCTGCCCACATTCACAGAATGGTATTCCCATTGACAACTACAGGGGAGTTAAAGGATTAGCCAAAAAAGCTGTAACAATTCCAAAAAAAATGCATTTATGGACTATATTTAAATCTGTGTAGGCCCACTATGCGTGCAGTCTCTTAAGTCATCATAAAACATAATTGACTATCGATTAGTTAATCATTATGTATTTAATTCACCAAACCCTACCCGACATTCAAATTCTACAGCAACATTTGGCTGTATGTTATGTGGGAAAATAATTACAGCGAGGTTAATGAAATTTATGCCCACTGAAGCAGTTTCAACGGAAGAACTGTACAAATTATGACACGCCCTCCCTATTTTGCGTTGCAAAACATGTCCATTGATCGAGAAAAGAATATTTTTACAGCGCACGTAACCCCTGAGCAATCCCTAGGTGCAGAGATCGGTCCGATTTCATCCAGTGAAGCGGGCAGGCATCTGGCTATCGCTGGTTTAAGTCATATTGCCTTAAATAGGAAAGATAAAAATTATTTTTTGGCCGTACAGACCATAGTAAAACGAAGCGATTATATTGGGTCTGACCAGCGACTAAAATTAAACACCTCTATTGAAGCGATTGATAAGAGAAAAGCATCCGTGACCGCTAATCTAAGTACAATAAATGGAACACTTATCTACCAATTTTTAGTCACTTACTCCATCTTCCCAGAGAAAATTTTTAAATATAAGTATAGAAACTATAAAACCAATACTGTTTTCACCCAACCACACAATCCCTATACAGCCTACCCGCCTAAAACCCTTACCCTAAAGCATCGGGATAAGCGCCTCAGATCTCAATTGCAGCCCTACAAAGAATGGGATTGTGTTGGCCACTATCCGCAACTCCCCTTTGCGCCTATAGCCATATTGATGCAATGCGTATTATATGAAGTGTCCAGGCTTATTGCATTGCTTCATCACAAAAATGTTGGGTTCAAATTGTTAGAGGCAGATATGACAGCTAGAAAGCTCACGGCTATTGACACCGCCTTGGAAATATCAATCCCCATCATATCTGTTGCAGACTTAAACCATACTATGGAAGGTTCAATGTATTGCGGGGACAATCCCACTGCCACTGTGTTATCTAATATAGAGGTTATTGCAATATGAACGGAGCATGGGATGAGCAGCAGGCAAGTAGTGGTATCTTTAAGTATTTAATACCGGATAAGGGGCTAATATATGGTGGCTGCTGGATAGCCATAGTGTGTAGCCCGTTGTATTACTTAATTTGGACTTATATTTTTCCCCAAAGCTATGACAGTGTATTTCTGCGCTTAAGTTCATGTCTGTTGGGCTTACTCATAATTTTATACAGATACTGGCCCAGCGTGCTAAAGAGATACTTCCCCACTATCTGGCTGGTTACCCTGCTATACGTTGTGCCATTTACTCATATCTTTTTGGCGCTTAAAAATCAGTTTAGTTATGTATGGATTGTATGCCTTACTTTTACACCCTTTATGCTGGCCTACTTTGTAAGAACCCCGTGGATGACCCTGCTGCTATTGTCAGTGGCCACTGCCTGCAGTACCTGCTTATATATATTGATTGATGGGTTGCCGCTGTTTTTGCTCGACTTTATCCATTTATTGCCATTGGCATTTTTTGTTGTGGGTGGCGCCTTATTGCTAAGTAACTCTAATAATAGAGCTGCTGAAAAAAGACTCCGCGCAACCCGAGCTCTTGCTGCCTCTATCGCCCATGAGATGCGCAATCCATTGTCCCAGATTCATGGCAATCTCTACCTCATTGAGGAACTACAGAAAGAGATTCCCTATATGTATGGTGCTAAGCCAGTTGTCACTCAGCATATCAACAATGCCAAACGGTTGATTAAAAATGGTCTGCAGGTGATTGATCTCACCATGGATGCTATCAAAGATATACCCATTAATAGAGATGACTTCCAACTGCTCTCGGCCAGGGCGTTAGTTGATGAATCGGTAGCGGACTATGCCTATGAGGAGGCAGAACACGCCAAGCTGGTGTCAGTGGAGGGGGAAGATTTTAAACTGATGGCCGAACCCGTAATACTAAAATATGTGCTTTTCAACTTACTCCAGAACGCCCTCTGGTATATCAAAACCCAGCCAGATACCGAGATAAATATCAGTCTGCTTCCCAATGCCGGCGATGGCTATCACCATATTGAAGTACGCGACGATGGTCCGGGAATTTCGCCAGAGGCTATCCCCAACCTGTTCGACAGTTTTTATACCTCTGGCAAGCATGGTGGTACCGGTCTCGGCCTCTCCTATTGCAAGCGTACTATGAATGCCCTAGGAAGCGATATTCGCTGTCACTCCGAACTCAATCAGTACACAGTATTTACGCTGTCTTTCCCAGTGGTCACCGCAGAGCAAGAAGCACAGGGTAAACCGAACCAAGAACAGCAGGAGGTTAGGCCTATATCACTGGCAGGCAAAACTGTGCTGATTGTCGAGGACGATAGTTTTAGCCGCAAGTTAACTGAATCCATGCTACGGAAATTGCAGATGTGCTGTTTTACAGCAAAAAATGGTGAGGAAGCACTGGAGGTGCTGACAAGACAGCGCTGCGATCTGATCCTCACCGACCTGAAGATGCCAGTGATAAATGGCTTGGAATTGACCCAGAGGATACGCAGTCACAGCGAAGACGGAGCCATTAATCCTCTCACACCGATTATTGCACTGTCCTCGGAGACTGAGGAGGTTGTAAAAACCGCGATGCGATCTGGGATCAATGACTATCTGGCCAAGCCAGTTATCCTTGAGGATTTACTGACCAAGCTGCGCCAGTGGCTACCAGTTCATACCTAGAACCAACCCTTTGTCGCTTTGTCCAAATCAGCGCGGCATTTTTTAAGCTGCGCGCCATAGATCTCAGCCTGTCTCTTGACCTTCTGGGCAACCTTAAGCAACTTGGGCTTCTTGTTGTAACTGCCCCGTGAGTATCCACCCCAACCCTCATGATAAGCAAGATATTGACGATAGGGGTCCCACTTTGAGATACCCAACCTGCTATGGGATTTATGGGTATACCAACCGACAAAGTTAATGGCATCGCCAAAATCGTCGCGGTCGTGGCGCCAGTTGCCTGTATCTTTTCGGTAGTCATACCATGCCGGATCCTGGGCTTGGGCGTAGCCATAGGCAGAGGATTTGCGTGGCAGTGGAATAAACAGGAACTTGGGCCGATCTGGCCTGACATCGGCGCGATAGCTGGACTCCTGATTGATAAACGCCATCATCAGGCCAATCGGCGTACCCCAGCGCTTATTGGCCTTGACGGCGTCCTTGTACCAGTCGGTTTCACCCCAAAAAATATCGCAGACATTATTGACTTGGGTCGGTCTGTAAGTAGAGCAGCCGATTAAACATAAACATAAAAGGACTGTTATATAGCGGGCAACTATCATCGGAAAACCTATTGGCGAATATCCAAGTAATTTTTAAATAGCAGATAGACCACTGTAATACGCACCACAAAGGGGAGTATCAGATACCATTGGAACTCCATCATAGGATAAAAAAATAGTGATTCTAGATCACTCCACAACAGGGCAAAGGTCAAAATCACAGCAAGGCTTGCAACGGTGCGCAAATAGGTGTTGTAGCGAATAGCATAGAGATAGACAATCAGCATAAACACCAGTAGTGCCGACCTGTAGATCGAAATACCAAACAGCGCATCCTCACTGATTCCAGACCCGTGATCGACCAAGTGAACGTTGTACTCAGGAAAGAACAGAAAGATTACCACGCGAAAAAAATACAGCGAGGTGGCCAGCGCCAGGCGTCCAATAAGGCGTTTTCTTACGCGTTTCCAACTGCTCTGACTAACCTCGTAATCCGGCAGCAGTGCGGCCATCTCTTCGGGGGTAATATTGCGGTGCTCACTCATAACCAATGCTTTCTATTGTTGGGGTTGAAACTTTGGAAAAATTGTTTAATTCCCCTTAGGGGCCGTTTCAGCCCTTTTTTTGCGAGACTAGCATAATTTTTGCTGGTCTGGCACCCATGACTCCGCGAGGTCTCAGCTCTTAATCAACTTAAACCCTAATCTCTGCTGTAGTGGCAACTGCAAACCTATTTCACCAGAGAGATAGTATCTGCTGTAATTAGGATCTGTCTTTTTTTATACAGCGCCCCCAGAGCATTTTTATACTTTTTCTTGGAGACCTTAAATTCTCGATAGATAGTTTCGGGCGGGCTTTTATCGGTTATCTGAGACTTGCCACCGCGCTGGTTAAGATGCCTGAGGATCTGATTTTCCAACTGATTGTCACCCTCGGCTGAGTGCTGGGAAATAATCAGATCAATTTTACCGTCTGGGCGAATAGCCTTTATAAAGCCCGGTAGTCGCTCTCCTATCTCAAGAGAGCGAAAAGCATCGGCATTAAAAATTAGCCCCAGATATTGGTTATCAATAACCGCCTTGTAACCCAAGTCTGTCTTGTCATAGACCATTAGATCTACCGCCTGCTGCGGCTTTAGCCAAGGGGATTGTTCGTCAAGGTGTCGCCGCAACTTTGAGGAGGCGACAATACGATCTGTTAGATGATCATGGAACACATAGACCACATAGGCACGACCCACTTGCATGCGCTGATGTTGCTCACTAAATGGCACAAGGAGATCTTTTGCTAGCCCCCAATCCAAAAAAGCACCCACTCGGTTGGTATCGATAACCTTGAGAAGGGCACATTGCCCCACCTGTACCTTGGGCGTGGTTGTGGTGGCAATTAACCGGTCATCGGAGTCGAAATATACAAACACATCAATGCAGTCTCCGATTTCAAGCCCCTCGGGCACATCGCGGTTGGGCAGTAATATCTGATCCCCATCCATGGCGTCGAGATAAACCCCATAATCGGAACTTTTGACAACTTTGAGTTGGTTAAACCTGCCTATATCTAGGGCCATTAACACCGCCTATCAACCCTGTCCATGATAGATACAGCCGCTAGTGCAAGTCTCCTTGATTTGCACTGTATGAAGTTCTGGCAATGTTGGCTTTAGGCGATCCCAAATCCACTTGGCCAAATTTTCACTAGTGGGATTTTCCAAACCCTCAATCTCATTGAGGTAGTGGTGATCCAATTGATCATAGATCGGCTGAAAGCAACTTTTAATATCGGCAAAATCCATAACCCAGCCAGTGTGATCCCCCACCGGTCCCTCGACACAGATTAAAATTTTGAAGGAGTGACCATGCAGCCGAGCGCACTTATGACCCTCGGGCACATTGGGCAGACGATGGGCCGCTTCGATACTAAACTCTTTAAATATTTGCATATTTTCAGTGTTAACTGATTAAAACAGGCCGGTATATTAGGTCGCTGTGAAAGATATGTATATAGCACCAGAAAATATTTGACAGGTAGTGCCAGTTCGGTAGAATGCGCCTCTCTTTCAGGGGGTGGTTAGCTCAGCTGGTAGAGCATCGCCCTTACAAGGCGAGGGTCACAGGTTCGATCCCTGTACCACCCACCAAATAGCTAAGTGACTGCTATGATCACTTGCAAAAAGGTTTTCTGCGGACCGGTAGTTCAGCTGGTTAGAATGCCGGCCTGTCACGCCGGAGGTCGCGGGTTCGAGTCCCGTCCGGTCCGCCATTAGATTACGAGACCACTTCCCTAAAGTGGCCTTTTTTGTTTAGGCTATCCCAGCAATCGCTGCAGTCACACTTGGTATAGATCTCACCATCAACTATTCGCCGCTACCACTGGCTGTCATTGACGATTTAATCTTCGACGGATTCTGACAGTCACCATAACTGCAGCGGCAAAAACCACAGGTGTCGCCAATGCCAGCAGCGTTCCATGAGATATCGGCAAATAATCTTGGATGGGCAGGGGTTGAATTAGCAATTTAATAATGCTGATACTGTAGTAGGTCATAGCGATCACCGACAGCCCCTCAACGGTTTTTTGCAGCCGCAGTTGAAGTGCGCTGCGCCGATCCATCGAGGTCAGTAATTCCTGATTTTGCGTTTCCAGCGAGAGCTGCAGTCGCAGGTGTAGTAACTCACTGGTGCGACTAATGCGCTTAGAGAGATTTTCCTTGCGCTTAACCACTGACATACAGGTGTTAAAAGCCGGTATAAAGCGGCGCACATGGAATTGTTTTAGAGTTCTAATGGCGGGCATTTTCTGTTCCCGCAACATATCTAGCCGACTCTCGGTAAGCTTGTAGTAGGCCTCTGTAGCAGAGAAACGAAAGTTGTGGTCAGCGACAATTTTCTCCAGCTGGGTAGTCTCAGCTATCAACTCATTCATTAAATTCTGTTCATCATCCATGGATTCCAAGATGTTGAGTTTATTATTCGTTTCCACCAGTTGCTGCTCTAGACTCCGCACCTCGGGCATCAGCCTGCGGGCAATGGGCAGTGCCAACAAGGTCATGGATCTGTAGGCGGCGATTTCTAACAGGTTGCGAATCACTCTACCGGCCTGCGCTAGATCCATGCCTTCATCGACGACCAGTGTGCGAATAAAATTATCTTCACCAGTTTTCAGAGGGGTCCATAGGGTGGCCAGACCATCGTAGATTTTGCTACCTATCAGGCGCTGCCCAGCAAACAGCTGTTCGGCATCCGTCCGGGTAATTGCCTGCTCAGTGCCAACGCGCAATTCGATATGGTTGGCCGCAATAATTTCGCCCTCCACAGCTTCAATCCAGTCCTCATCCAGAAGGGAGAAAAGATTTTCGCAAAACAGCTCGGCCGTATGATTTTGACGAATAATAGTGTAGGTTGAAAACTCATTGTGTCGCTCCCAGCGCAACTCGAAGTCTCCAAAACTCTGATAGTAGCAATCGGCATTGTCCACTGGCAGCTGAACCTGTCGGCGCTCAGCGAGCCTTTTGAGATGATTCAATTCATCTAGATGACTGGTGGGGTGGAGTACCACCAAACTGGAAACTTGAGCTGGGACCTTGACCACGGGGAAGGGCCGATTGTGCAACTCGCTGATGAGTGATTCTTGAAGCGGGTGAAATTTCATGGTTACGTCCTATATGTTGCCGATAGCAATCCGCTGCTTCGGTTGTCTGTTGCCAACTTCGGCAACACAATGGTGACTTTTTATGGGGTTAGCTGCCTAAAACGCTAAATCCCCCCATCAAGAAGTTCTTAATTATCAATACCACCTATACAAATATACTTAATTTCTAGGTAATCATCCAACCCGTACTTGGAACCTTCGCGACCGTTGCCAGATTCCTTAACCCCTCCGAATGGTGCCATCTCGTTGGAAACCACACCCTCGTTAATGCCGACAATGCCAAATTCCAGCTGTTCTGCCACCCGGTAGATGCGCCCTACGTCCCGAGAATAAAAATAGGCTGCCAAGCCAAATTCGGTGTCATTGGCCAGTTGGATCACCTGATCTTCAGTTGAAAACTTAAAGATGGGTGCCACCGGGCCGAATATCTCCTCGGAAAACACCCGCATGGATGGATTGACCTCGGTCAGCAGTGTCGGCTCAACAAAGCAGCCACCCAAATCACTGGGGCCTCCACCCGATCTAATTGTGGCGCCCTTGGCCACTGCATCGTCGATAAATTCACAGACGGTTTTTACCGCTTTATGATCAATCAACGGGCCGAGATTAACCCCCTGATCCATACCATTGCCAAGTTTTAACTTTTCAACTGCAGCGGCGAACTTGTTCACGAATTGGTCATAGACCTGCTCTTGGATAAAAAATCGATTGCTGCAGACACAGGTCTGGCCGGCATTGCGAAACTTTGAGATCAATGCACCCTGTACAGCCGCATCTATGTCGGCATCTTCAAAGACAATAAACGGTGCATTGCCCCCCAGCTCCATAGATGTGCGTTTAACAGTGGCGGCACATTCGGCCATCAGCTGTTTACCCACTGGTGTGGAGCCGGTGAATGTCAGCTTGCGAACAACTGGGTTGGCAGTCATTTCAGCGCCTATTTCCGCTGTGCGCCCAGTCACTATATTGATCAAACCTTTGGGAAATCCCGCCCTATCAGCGAGCTCTGTCAGCGCCAGAGCCGACAGCGGTGTCGCGTTGGCAGGCTTGCAGACCACCGCGCAACCCGCAGCGATCGCCGGTGCAATCTTGCGGGTCAGCATCGCTATGGGAAAATTCCAGGGTGTGATACAGGCCACTACCCCCACCGGCTGCTTAACTACCATAATGCGCTTATCGTTTGATGGCTGTGGAATCGTATCACCGTAGATGCGCTTTGACTCCTCACTAAACCACTCTATGTAGTTGGCACCGTAGGCAATCTCTGACTGGGCCTCCGCGAGAGGCTTCCCCTGCTCGGCAGTGAGTATCTGCGCCAGATCCCCTTGATTTTCAATAACCAGGTTATACCAGCGGCGCAGTAGCGCTGCGCGCTCCTTAGCGGTGGATTTAGCCCAGTGTTTCTGCGCCAGCTCAGCTGCTGAAATCATGCGATGCGTTTCAGCGGCACCGCAGTTGGCGACTCTGGCTATCACTTCCCCGGTAGTTGGATTGGTCACTGGCAGGGTTTCGCTGGAGTCTGCATCGACCCACTGTCCATCAATAAAGGCGCTAGTTTTAAGCAGACTACTATCAGTTGTGTTGATACTCATAAAGGGATTATCCTTTGGCAGGGCTGGCAAATTTTTGCTTTGGTATAGTAATTATATCTTTCAAATGTCAACAGGTTGTCAGCAGAGCTGGCAATTAGGCGCCCTCCTAGGGAGCTTTGATTTGGAGCCAAATATCAAGCCTGTGCAGAGATCTTTTGTTGAGAATAATACCTACCTGTCGACATAACAATACCCAGCTGGTGATAGTAAAAACTATTGAGGTGAATAATTGTCGATGTAGGATGGTTCGAGATAATCACTGCATTCGGCGGCTAGGAGTTGGGAAATTAGCAAACTAGATGACAGGTTACACCTTATTTTTGAGGGCATACACACTTATCTGGTAGTACCTGGCGCCAGTTTGGTTAATCGATTGCCCCAGCTGGAAAAGCTTATTAAATCTGAGGGCCTGATCAAGGTAGGTTGGGGCGATTACCACTACTATGGCGCTGATCATCAACCCTTATGGCTAGCTGCAAAGGCGCTGTTAACACCCACAGCCTCGGTGATATCTATTCAGCAACTGGACAGTATCCATCATGCCGGTAGCGATGCAAATGCCATCTACTCTGTTGATATCAGCGATTCAATAATGCGCTCTATTATTGGATTTATTGGCTGGCATTTCAGCTTGGATAGTACTGGCCAGCCCAGTTTAGTTAGAAAAAACCCCTGTGGCACTCAGTTCTTCAAGTCCCGGGGGACTTACTCTCTTTTAAATACCTGTAATAACTGGACATCCCATGGCCTCAAAATAGCTGGCCTCCCAGTCAGACCCAAACTGTGCATCCTCTCGAGACAAGTAGAGCGTTTTATGCGAAAACATGGATATCAGGCGATTAAAGTTTGATCAGTTTATTTAATCCATCAAATTCCTTCTTTGTGCCCCGACGCTATTGATTTTTAACCCAACAGACCCCATCTAGGGACAATAGAAAAAGAGGTATACAGAAATGGATCAATATCGAGGAACTACTATCCTATCGGTGCGCCGCAATGGCAAAGTCGTGATCGGCGGCGATGGTCAGGTGAGCCTTGGCAACACCATAATGAAGGGCAATGCCAAAAAAGTGCGGCGCCTCTACAAAGATAAAGTGATTGCCGGTTTCGCCGGGGGTACCGCCGATGCATTTACCCTGTTTGAGCGCTTTGAGGCCAAGCTGGAGAAGCATCAGGGGCAGCTGACACGCGCTGCCGTTGAACTGGCCAAAGACTGGCGCACTGATCGTATTTTGCGACGCTTGGAGGCTCTTTTGGCGGTGGCAGATGCGGAAGTCTCTCTGATTATCACTGGCAACGGCGATGTGATTCAACCAGAGGACGATTTGATCGCCATAGGCTCTGGCGGCCCATTTGCTCAGTCTGCGGCGCGCGCACTGCTGGATAACACGCAGATGGAAGCCCGAGAAATTGTTCAGCAGGGTCTTACCATTGCCGGCGATATCTGCATCTACACCAATCACAATCACAGTATTGAAGAGCTGGACGCCAAAATCTAAGCCCAGCAATTGCAAGGATTAATTATGTCGCAAATGACCCCCAGAGAAATTGTCCACGAACTCAACCGCCACATTATTGGTCAAGATGATGCCAAGCGTGCGGTGGCCATTGCCCTGCGCAACCGCTGGCGTCGCTCCCAGTTAGACGAAGAGATGCGCGGTGAAGTCACCCCCAAAAATATCTTGATGATCGGGCCCACAGGGGTGGGTAAAACCGAGATTGCACGCCGCCTTGCGCGCCTCGCCAACGCGCCTTTCGTCAAAGTTGAAGCGACCAAATTTACGGAGGTTGGCTATGTGGGCAAGGATGTTGAGTCAATCATCCGCGATCTGGTTGAAACTGCGGTAAAACAGCGCCGTGAACAGGAGATGATCAAGGTGGAACAGCGCGCCATTGATGCCGCTGAAGAGCGGGTGCTGGATGCACTGCTGCCTCCAGCACGGGGCACGGAGAGCCAACAGGAAAGAAACAATTCGACCCGACAAATTTTTCGCAAAAAGCTCCGCGAGGGCGTACTGGATGAAAAAGAGATCGAAATTGAACTGAGCCAGGTCTCAGCAGGTGTCGAAATCATGGCGCCCCCGGGTATGGAGGAGATGACCTCACAGCTGCAGAATATGTTCAGCAAAATGCAGCAGGGGAATACCGCTAAGCGCAAGATCAGTGTGGCCGATGCCATGAAGCAGCTGAAGGACGAGGAGGCTGCCAAGCTAATCAATGATGAAGATATTAAACTGAGCGCCGTTGAAGCGGCAGAACAGAATGGCATTGTCTTTTTGGATGAAATTGACAAAGTGTGTCGCCGCGAGGGCGCCAGTGGTGGCGAGGTGTCCCGCGAGGGAGTCCAGCGCGATCTACTGCCACTTATTGAGGGCAGCACGGTCTCAACCAAGTACGGGATGATCAAGACCGATCATATTCTGTTTATTGCCTCGGGTGCCTTTCATCTGTCCAAACCCTCGGATCTGATCCCTGAACTTCAGGGTCGGCTACCAATTCGGGTGGAACTCAACTCACTGGAAGTCGGCGATTTGGAGCGAATTCTCACCGAGCCCAAGGCCTCTCTGACCAAACAGTACAGCGAGTTGATGGCCACCGAGAATCTCCAGCTGACATTTACCCAAGATGGTGTAAGGCGCATCGCTGAAATTGCCTATGAGGTCAATGAGAACACAGAGAATATAGGCGCGCGGCGGTTGCATACCATTCTCGAGCGCCTGTTGGAGGAAATCTCCTACGATGCATCGGATCTGGGTGCCAGCGGTGAATCTATCGCCGTAGATGCATCCTTTGTGGACAAGCATCTGGGTGAACTGGCCGGCGATGAAGATCTAACTCGGTTTATTCTCTAGGGTTTTATTCACTGTTATCTATGCCAACACCCAGTCGAATTCTAGTCTCCAAGAGCAGGGATGCCCTGACTCTGTCGTACCCGGAGAACCTGACCCATACTCTGAGCGCAGAGTATTTGCGCGTGTTCTCGCCCAGCGCCGAGGTGCGAGGCCATGGCCGGGGCAATGAGGTGCTGCAATACGGCAAGCGGGAGGTGCTGATCAGTTCCCTGCAAAAATCCGGCAACTACGCCCTGCAGATCATTTTTGATGATGGGCACGATTCGGGCATCTACAGCTGGGACTATCTCTATGATCTGGGTGCCAACTACCAATCTCGCTGGACTCAGTATCTGGAGCAGCTCAATCAGGCTGGCAAAAGTCGCCAGCCGGACACACAAATTGTTCAAATTCAGTAGCTCATGATGGCCTGGGAGGCTGCTGAAGCTATATAGCGGCAATACCCTATTTAACCAACACAGGCTACAATAGGCACCACCAATATTGGGAATGCTACCAATGTCCAAAAAAACCACCCACTTTGGCTATCAAACGGTCAATGCTGAAGATAAGGCTGACAAAGTGGCTGAAGTCTTCCACTCGGTCGCCGATAAATACGATTTGATGAATGATCTAATGTCCGGCGGCATTCATCGCCTGTGGAAGCGAGTTACCATTGAAATGTCTGGAGTTCGCTCCGGCCACAGGGTATTGGATATTGCCGGCGGCACAGGGGATTTAGCGGCCAAATTTTCCCCCATCGTCGGTGCCGAGGGCACGGTGGTGTTGGCAGATATCAATCAATCAATGCTTGCAGTGGGTAGAGATCGGTTGATAGATCGGGGTATCTGCAACAATGTACGCTTCTCTCAGGCCGATGCCCAATATTTACCTTTCCCAGACAATACCTTTGACCTAGTAACCATCGCCTTTGGATTGCGCAATGTCACTGATAAGGATATGGCACTGCGGTCAATGTTGCGGGTACTCAAACCCGGGGGCCGTCTACTGGTGTTGGAATTTTCCAAGCCGACCAGCAGCGTGCTATCCAAGCTTTACGATAGCTATTCCTTTAATGTATTGCCAAAACTGGGTAATTTATTTGCCAAGGATGCCGACAGTTATCAATATTTGGCGGAATCCATCCGTATGCATCCCGATCAATCAACCCTGCAATCTATGATGGTCAGCGCGGGATTTGCCAATACCGACTTTCACAATATGACCGGCGGCATTGTGGCTCTGCACCGCGGAGTAAAGCCCTAGTGATGTGGTCGACATTGCAATCCGGTGCCCTCCAGGCGGTCGAAGGTCTAATTAATGGTGCCCTGAACTATGACAGTGCAAGTCGCGAAAAACTTGGCGCCATTGAGCACCAAGTGCTGCTAGTAGACTGTGCACTGCCGCCACTGCAGGTAGCTATCGAAGCCAATGGCGACCGCATCTGTCTGCACCACAACTGGCAGGGAGAGGCGGCAGTAACGGTTAGCGGCTCTCTGGTTGCGCTGACCAATTTGGCTATCAGCAGCAGGGAGTCGAATACCTTCGCCGACTCTGGGGTCAGGGTGTCTGGCAATCTGCAAACCCTGCATCAGTTAAATCATATCCTCGCCAACTTGGATATAGATTGGGAGGCGGCACTGGCGGATTTACTGGGTGATATACCGGCGCATATTATCGGCAAGACTGTGCGTAAATCGGCTGGGTACCGCGCTGAAAGCAAGCAGCGTATACAGTCGGCACTCACCGAAATCGCGCAGGAGGAATTCAAATTGACACCCAGCCCCTCTGAATTGCAACAGTTTAAACTACAGGTACGACAACTGGCGGCGGATAGCGACCGCTTGATGGCTCGCGCACAGAAACTGTTTGACCGCTTGGATCAGAAACCCGCAGGGAATTCGCCATAGTGTTACCTCTCCGCCGTCTTGGCAAAATCCTCTGGGTGATTGGCAGATATCGACTAGATAACCTAGTGGACAAAACCCGTCTGCCCAAATCGGCGCGCCTGACATTGTCTCTCGCAGGGTTATTGGGTGCCAATCGGGGGCCCCGCGGCGAGCGTTTGCGCCTTGCACTGGAAGAATTGGGGCCAATTTTTATCAAGTTCGGTCAATTGCTGTCCACTCGACCCGATCTAATTCCCGATGATATCTGTAGGGAAATGGCTCAGTTACAGGATAATGTACCTCCCTTCTCACCGGCAGTTTTCCAGGCCTCTGTGGAGGCGGCATTGGGTGCCAATGTGGCGGATATTTTTGCTGAATTTGATACCCAACCCCTGGCCTCAGCCTCCATTGCCCAGGTGCATCAGGCGACTCTTCAAGACGGTAGCCCCGTGGTGGTTAAAGCAGTGCGGCCGGATATAGAAAAGACCATTACAAAAGATATTCAACTACTCTATGTCCTGGCAAGACTGGTTGCTAAATACAGCACTGATGGCACGCGGCTGCGACCTGTAGACGTAGTGCGCGACTATGAGAGCGTGATCACCGGCGAACTCAATTTACAGGCTGAGGGTGCCAATACCTGTCTGTTGCGCCACAACTTCAATGCCTCGCCCCTGCTCTATGTGCCGGAAGTCCACTGGCCCTACTCCAATGAAAAAGTCTTGGTTATGGAGCGCATTCATGGCATTACGGTAACCGATATACCCGCCCTTGAAGCTGCGGGTGTTAACTTTAAATGCCTGGCGGAGCGCGGTGTAGAGATATTTTTTACTCAGGTGTTTGAACACAACTTTTTCCACGCCGATATGCATCCGGGCAATATCTTTGTGGATGCCTCAGATCCTCAGAAACCCAGTTATCTGGCCATCGACTGCGCCATTATGGGGTCACTCTCTCGAGAGGATCAGTTCTATATGGCGCGCAATTTACTGGCGATCTTTAAGCGCGACTACCGCCAGGTGGCGGAGTTGCACGTGCGCTCGGGCTGGGTGCCCAAAGAGACTTCGATTGCCGAGTTTACCGGCGCAATTCGCGCGGTTTGCGAGCCGATCTTTGAGCGCCCTCTCAAAGATATCTCCCTGGGCCATATGCTAATTAATCTATTTAGCACAGCGAGGCGCTTCAATATGGAGGTACAGCCTTCGCTGGTACTATTGCAAAAAACCCTGCTAAATATTGAGGGTCTGGGTCGGCAACTGTATCCCGACCTCGATCTGTGGAATACGGCGCAACCCTTCTTGGAAAAATGGCTGCGGGATCGCTACTCCGCCAAAAGTATCTATCGACAGTTTAAACAGCATCTACCCGATCTGCTGGAACATCTACCGCAGATACCACCGATGCTATTTCAGGCACTGCAAGATAGACAAAATAAGCCCTCCCCAGAACAGGTCGAGCCGACAAATAAACCTAGTAGGATTGGCATTCATTGGGTGGGCGCCGCTATTGCAGGCATCGGCTGCGGGCTGGCGGCTTCACACTGGCTACCCAGTATAAGCGCTGTGGCGAGTGCTGGCGGCATTTTGATTGTCACCGGGTTGCTGATTACCCTGTTGCGCTAATTTTGTCCTGCGCTGTGGCTGTTGTTGTGGCAAAAGCACTGCCATAATTACAATCAACTCTGTTTCTCTATAAAAAATACATCGCTCAGTATTGTCTTGAGCAAGCTAGAAAAATTATTTTTAGCGTAAAATCATAGGACAGCGCGATTTTTAGGTAGAATATCGCACACAACTCAGAGGGTCGAGGTTCGCGAGGTTTTTCCGTTAACGACCCTGTTTAGTGTTTAATAATTGGAGGCCGATTTGAACGCCTATCTCGATGATATAGCTTGGAACGCCGAGGGCCTAGTTCCAGTCATTGCTCAGGATTGTCAATCTGGGCATGTGTTGATGATGGCCTGGATGAATGCCGAGGCATTGGAGCTGACAGTTGATGAGGGACGCGCGGTCTACTGGTCCCGCTCACGGCAGAAGCTGTGGCGCAAGGGGGAAGAATCCGGGCATGTGCAACAGATCAAGGAAATCCGCTTGGACTGTGATCGCGATGTTATTATATTGCAGGTAGAGCAAGTGGGTGGCATTGCCTGTCACACTGGGCGCGTATCCTGTTTCTATCGGGCTTTAGAAGACGGGCAGTGGAAAACTGTGGATTCAGTGATTAAAGATCCAGGGGAAATTTATTCATGAGTTATTATATTATTCAACAGTTGACTGAAGTCATCACTGCTCGCAAACAGGCTTCTCCTGAGGATTCCTATGTAGCGGCACTGCATGATCAAGGGTTGGATAAAATCCTTGAGAAGGTGGGCGAAGAGGCTATAGAGACTATATTGGCGGCAAAAGCTGCTGAGAGCAGCGGCAGTAATGAGAAGCTTATCTACGAGACCGCTGACCTCTGGTTTCACAGCCTAGTTATGCTCTCCCATATGGGCGAGGATGCAAGCGCGGTGCTCAGGGAGCTGGAGCGTAGGTTTGGTCTATCCGGTCTGCAGGAAAAGGCCAATCGGTAGCTAATTTTAGTTAAAAAACGAGGGCAGAATAATGGGATTTGGCTGGCAAGAATTACTGATCATTTTAGTGATCGTAGCATTGATATTTGGCACCAAAAAACTGCGTGCTATAGGTTCCGACTTGGGGGGTGCCGTAAAGGGCTTTAAGGATTCAGTCTCTGATGCAAAGGAGGATGGCAAGAGGGAAAATCAGGTTATCTCAGAGACAACTGACGCTGAAAACCAAGAGAAAGAGACTGAAAAATAGCCCATGTTTGATATCGGCCTGTCCGAGCTGCTGGTTATCGCACTAATTACGCTCGTGGTAATGGGGCCCGAGCGCCTTCCTGAAACAGTGCGCACCACCAGTCTGTGGATAGGACGATTTAAACAGGCATTTGACAATGCCCGCCGTGAACTGGAAGCTGAGGTGGGCATGGATGATGTGCGACAGCAACTTCATAACGAAAAGGTCCTTCGTGATCTGGAGAACAGCAAAGCTGATCTAGAGGCATCCCTAGACCTAGGCAGTTCGGTTGAAAAACCGGTTAGTGAATCCCCAGTAGAATCTGCAACTATCTCCGAGAATGGCAAAAATGCCTGAAAATGAGACTCTGGCTGGTCAGCCTTTTATGGACCACTTGTTGGAGTTGCGCAATCGCCTATTGCGCACCGCTATCGCTATCCTGATTGTGTTTGCCGGTCTGTTGCCTTTTAGTGAATCGCTCTATCTGTTTATTTCTGAGCCTCTGAGGCTACTCCTACCCACTTCTTCAGCCATGATTGCCACTGAGGTGGCCTCACCCTTTCTCACGCCCTTCAAACTAACGCTGATTTTAGCGGTTTTCGTTAGTATGCCGTTTATCCTCTATCAACTCTGGGCGTTTGTGGCACCTGGTCTCTATCAGCGGGAAAAACGCATAGCCCTGCCGCTATTTATTTCCAGTGTGCTGCTATTTTATGGTGGTATGGCCTTCGCCTATTATGTTGTGTTTCCCCTGGTGTTTATGTTTTTTACAAGTGTTGCTCCCGAGGGAATCAGCGTCATGCCGGATATTCGCGCCTATCTGGATTTTGCGCTCAAACTGCTGTTGGCCTTTGGGCTGAGCTTTGAAATACCCATAGCTGTGGTTATTTTGTCCTGGTTGGGGACTGTAGACCCCAACTCCCTGGCAAAAAAGAGGCCCTATATATTTGTGCTGTGCTTTATCGCGGGTATGCTGCTGACACCGCCAGACATTATCTCTCAGACCCTGCTGGCGATACCCATGTGGTTGCTGTTTGAAATTGGCGTGTTCTTTGGGCGGATGGTCAGGCCTCGGGAATAAATTTTAACGCCAGTGAGTTGACACAGTGACGGGTGTTTTTGGCGGTCAACTGCTCACCCTCAAATACATGCCCCAAGTGTCCACCACAGTGATTGCAGAGTATTTCAACACGTCTACCATCAGCATCTATCTCACGCCTAATCGCGCCCTCAATTTCATCATCAAAACTTGGCCAACCACAGTGAGAGGCAAATTTACTTTCAGATTTATACAGCGGTGTATTGCAGCGCTTGCAGGCATACACACCAGACTCAAAATGATCGTTGTATTCGCCAGTAAAAGGCATTTCAGTGCCCTTGTGCTGGATAATACGCTGCTCTTCAGCAGTTAGTTGATTGTATTTGCTCATGATGAAGCCTGCACTGTCTCGATTATTTTGCTTAGTTTGTGTTGCACTGTCTCTCGCAGTTCCGGGTAGTGAATGGCATACCATAAGTGGCTCAAAGTGGCTTGCAGCGCCTGTAAACCACACCTATTCACAGGGATAGCCATAATCTGATGGCTGTTGGTTAGACGCAGATAATCAAATTGTGGATGACCTACAGAGGCATATTCCCAGTCAATTATTTTCAAACCTTGAGCACTTAAAATAATATTCTCTGGTATTAGGTCATGATGGCAAAGTACTGGTTGCCAATCTTGAGCATCTATGTCTGATGCTAATTGCAGTAGCGACTGCCTAGTTGTTTTATCTAGATATCTTGGGCTTATTTGATTGCAGTAGTGACGCAAGTAGGCCTGGTAATTTCGCACCGCCATAGCAGTGCAATCTTGCTTTTGAAATACCGCTATAGCCTGCTCGATCTGTTTTTTAATCCCGGGATCCGAGGCTTTATCATCGTCTAAAACAATGCCATTAATATACTGGCTGACTAAATAACGGCTATCGGCAAAATAAAGCTTTGGCACGAGATCGGTGGACTGTAACCTTTTGAGGATAGTGATTTCATTGTGTCGATTAACACCCAGCTTATTTGCCTTGGGATTATTGATTCTAAGCACTGCCCGCTGAGAATCTGATGCAATCAGGTAACTGGTGTTGGTAAGACCGCCTTCGAGTGGCGCTACTATTTTTGGCTGAGCGTGAAAAGGCGCTCGCCATTGACGCCAATCATTGAGAAATTCCTCAGCTAGATTCTGCAGTTTGTTTGAGATAGGCATTTCTCCAGGCTATATAGCCGATAACAGCCAAAATAAGGTACAGGCTGTAAAGCCCTGCTGTTTGATAGAGCTCGCGGTCGATATACAAAAAGATGGAGACTGAATCGATCACAATCCAGTAGATCCAGTTTTCCACCACCTTGCGCGCCACCATATAGGTAGTGATGACACTACCCCAGGTGGTAAAGGAGTCGATATAGGGCATTCTGGCATCCGTACTCTGGGACAATAAATAGCCAGAGATAACTGATAAAACCAATACTAGCCCAATGGCAGCTAAATGGTTGTTTAACCCCCAATAGCTTATTTGAACGCCCGCTGAGCTAGTACCTCCTCGCTGCCACTGATACCAGCCATAGACCGCCATCAACATATAATAGGCGTTTAGGGCTGATTCCATATACAGATTAACATCGCCAAATATCCAGATATAAATGCCCGTACTGATAAAGGCACAGTACCAGCACAAACTGTTTTCTCGCATAGCAAACAGCAGATAGGCAATACCTAATACTACGGCAACTGTTTCCAGCCCAACCCACTCAGGCATTAGTTGAGGGCCTCGTATCCGGGAATCACTTTCATTACATACACGGCCATATCAAATTCCCTATAGCACTCAGCAATGGTTTTTTGCACCGCCTGCATGGCGTGATTATATTCACCCTGAACCACAGTGCTGGTGGGAAAGGTGGTGATTTTTAGGTCGTCAAAGCGATTTATCTTTTCGATAAATGCCTTGATGGGAGGAATAAAATTCTCTCGATTGGGATACATACTGATATCTATCGTGACTTGCATAATTCGTTATCCCCCCAGCTGTAGTTCCAGCTAGACTCTAAAAGTCTGAACGAATAGATACACCAATTACCCTCGGTGCACCTAACTGTTGAAATTCAGTTTCATCAAAACCGGCGCCACTGCGCGGATCAGCATCCCAACCGGCAAAGCCGCGAACCCCAAATTCTTTATCCATTAGATTATTGGCATAAAGCACTAACTCATAACCCATATTGCGATAAGTCAAACGCGCATTCACAAGATTATAGGCTTGGGATTGATAGTTATGGGAATCTGAGTAATAAAACTTATCTTTACCCTGTACTTCCAGAGCGGCAGAAAGCTGCGCATTTACTGCATACTCAACTGATGTAGAAAACGCAAACTGAGGCGCATGGGCAGCGGCTCGACCCTGCAGATTAAATGCATCCGTATCGGGATTGGTATGTTGAGTAATTTTCGTTTTTAGTAGCCCTAAACTGGTAGCAATATTCAAGTCATCCCCAACTTGCCACAGCATCTCCCATTCCATGCCATAGCTATAGCCTTTACCCGCATTGGTGGTGAAATCAATAAAACTGATACCACCATTTTCGTTAGGTACAGGTGTTGATGACTTTAACTGTAAATCTTGGCGATCGGTATAAAATAAATTGATGTAATGGGTTAGACGACCATCTGAGCTACGAAACTTACCACCCAACTCATAATTCCACTGGTATTCGGTATCAAAACGCCGAAAGGATTCACTGGGCAAGTCGTCTTCACCGTTATAACCTCCCGCCTTGTATCCTCGTGTCAGACTGACATAGAGCATGTCGTCTGCATCAATGGTGAACTCAAGGGCAAGTTTGGCGCCCTTTAAGTTCTCGTCATTATCACCGCTGATTTGTTTGCTATCAGTGTAGTCTGACTGCCAGTTCTCAAAGCGCAACCCAGAGGTTAAAACTAAGTTATTATTTATTTGGGTATTCACTTCAACAAAAAATGACAGCGAATTTGTTTCGTACTGGCTAGTGAACAAATCTACACCGGTCTTCTCGCGGGTTAGATCAAGAGTAGATTTCATAGTGTACACGCCCATTAACCAATCACTGTTGGCAATACGACCCTCAGGGCCTGATAACCATCGGATTTCAGCAGAGTCTCGGGCAATATCACGCTGGTAGTTGTCAAATACTTGATAGCTGGGCTGCAATGCAGCGTCTGTCCAGTCCTCATCATAGCCATATTCTGCATCAGTGCGATTAGTGGTGAAGATACTGCGCATGCTGAGCGCATTGGATATAGTCCAATCTGCATTGACCGCAAAAGCCTTACTTATCTGGCGGTCATGCCCTGGCTGGTCAGACATTGTTTTTCGGTTAGCATCCAACGAAAAAGCGTCGTAGCCATTGTCGATATCCAACAACAACATAGACAGGTCCAGGGTTAAATCGTCTGACGCCAACCAACGCAATTTGATGCGCGCTGTTAACTCATCGATATTGTTAGTATTGTCTCGATCTAATGCAGTGTTATCGATAAATCCATCAGAGGTAGTTTGACCAATACTTCCGCGATATAAAACTGTATCCGTTAGCTGACCGCCCTGAGCGGCTTCGAGACCAAAGCTGTTGTAGGTTGCAGCCTGTGCTTTAACATAACCCTCACTATCAACACTGGGCTCACGAGTTTTGATATTCACCACACCAGCAAGGGCATTGGCACCAAAGCGCGTACCCTGGGAACCGCGTAAAACCTCAACCTGCTCTACATCGAGTAAGGTGGCGGCACCACCAAAACCAGTAAAATCGATACCATCCACATAGGTCCCAACCGAAGGATTTAAGGGCGCGACAAATTGACTGCGTTCACCAATGCCACGAATCTGAAAATAACGCCCACGAGAAGCTCCGGCAGAATAATTGATATTGGGGACTAAGGCTAAAATTTCTTCAATATGACGACTGCCACGCTGGTTAATTACCTGTGCATCGACGATAGAGATACTCGCAGGTATCTTCTGCAATCCTGACTGTCGAAAATCAGCATTTACAATCACTTCATTGATAGTTTGATTATCAAAGGGCTTCTCTGCATGGGCATTAGAAATAGACAGAACCGTTGCCACAGGTATAGCACAGCAAATAATCAGAGAAAATGCCTTCTTCAAATCATCAATTGAAGAAGAAATTGGAGAGGAAAATTTTGGGTAAAAAAACATATAGAGCCTCAGTAACTACTAGTATTGAGACCCGGAATCAGAGTGCGAGGTATAAGGGTGAGTATTTGTCCTATTCCTACGCCGGCATAATCCGGATCAGGTTCAAAGGGTGCTTCTCAGGCTATAGTGGCCGCCCCCTAGGTACTATTATTTTAGCATTTGCCCATCAGGCCGGGCAACCGAAAGGGTTGAACAGGTTGGAGATAATTGCGCGTGCTGTTGACTAATGTTTGTATCTGTCAGTGTGTCCAGATAACCAAAAATCTTAAAAACTATAGAAGTAATTGACACAGATCAGTAGCAAAAGTGCGCCCAAAACCCTATCGACAATCCAGATCCTAGTCTGCAATCTCTCAGCTAAATCTAAATGACTGATCACTAAACCCAGCAACAGATACCACAGCGCATCGATCACAGCGACCATAAGTACTATAGCCACCCTATCCTGAATTGGGGTGGCTTGCTGTATAAATTGACTAAAAATTGCGACAAAAAAAAACAGCACTTTGGGGTTGATCCAGACTACTAAAAATCCATCGCGAGCTGCAGACCAATGGGAATTGCGCATCTTACTGATGTTGTTTAATTGCCCGGCGGGCTTATTTGTCAGCAGCTTGATGGACAGCGCCATTAGGAACGCCAGCCCAATAAATTGAATAAGGTCGCTGGCAATTGGACTGGCTTGCAGTGCCGAGGATAGCCCGAACACAGCAATTAAGGAATATAGCCCTATGGCAAAGCCATGAGATAAAGCACAGATAATTCCTGAGCGCTTATTGTCTGAAATTGAATAGTTTAAGATAACCACAGTACTGGGTCCTGGGGACATGGCAGCCACTAGACATGTGCCTGCAATCATCAGCCATTGAGCTTCATCCAGTGGCGACATGTTTATGCCTAGATATGTGTTAACAAACAGTGCTTGTTTAGCAAATTCGCCGATGTTTAAATTAAATCATTAGCCTTGCTACCACTAGTGATTAGGTAGATACAATTAAACATTGAGATGGCTGATTGAGGTTATCCCAGCCAGTTATTGCTGGCTGCCAGTTCTATTTATCACACTCAAGCACCCGGGCAACCAATTTTTTTCGCTGATCAGGCCGCAAGGCCATTATCTGTTGATAAGTTCGCGATAAGATGTCAGTTCCCACTTCAGACTCGTCAACTTCCTTGTAGAGTGATTCTGCTGGAACATCAAAAAATTTAGCAATACGCAAGACAGAATCTCTGCGTGGCTCTCTTGTCTTTTCATTTAAAATACGATTAATAGTAGGTTGTGGAACCCCACAACCTCGTGACAAACCACTTTGGGACACTCCATGTTCTTTCATTAAATGTGCCAACTGTTTGCTGATACTTAATTTGCTCACCGCGTACTCCCTTTAACTGCTTAGTTTTATTGCCTGCAAATTAAAATTGCATTTCTATGTTAATTATTTAGACTATTAAGTGTGATTTTTCCAGTTATCACTAAAAAAAAGCGTCATTATTCTAGGGTGGCCATTTGGATGATGCAACTGTTTAAAACATGCATACGCAGTAGCATGTAAAAATACTTATTTACGTATAATTATTGGCTATTTTTTCGCGGATGTTAAACGCAGGGACATTATCTATACTTAGGTGGCTTTTTTTAAATTACGATGTCAGTGTACATTATCAGACAACGCTTTTATTGTGAAGTTCAATTCATATTATAGCGGGCCAAAAATTTATCCTACTATCTATTGCTACTGAGCTAGCGCTCATTTTTTCTTACTTCAATCAATTGCTGAACAACGGACGGATCCGCTAGGGTGGAGGTATCGCCGAGATTTTCCAGCTCATTGGCGGCAATTTTGCGTAAGATTCTGCGCATTATTTTTCCCGAGCGGGTCTTTGGCAGTCCGGGAGCCCACTGGATCATATCGGGTTTGGCAATGGGGCCAATCTCCCGGGCGCAGAGTTGAATTAATGCTTCTTTCAGAGCCTCATCGGGCTGAAAATTATCCATTGGGGTTACATAACAGTAGATCCCCTGTCCCTTAATTGCATGGGGATAACCCACCACAGCGGCCTCGGCCACATGGGGATGGAGCACCAGTGCACTCTCGACCTCCGCGGTTCCCATACGGTGTCCAGAGACATTTAGTACATCATCGACTCGGCCAGTAATCCAGTAGTAACCCTCAGTATCTCGCCGCGCGCCATCGCCAGTGAAATAGTAATTAGGATAGGCGTTAAAATAGGTATCAATACAGCGCTGATGATCACCAAAAACCGTCCTGATCTGACTGGGCCACGAAGATTTAATCATTAGTAGACCCTCCCCCGGCCCCTCAATTTCCGAACCCTCTGCATCCAGTAGGACGGGTTGCACGCCAAAAAATGGCTTCGCCGCTGAACCAGGTTTCAACGGAGTTGCACCGGGGAGGGGCGTTAGCATATGGGCGCCGGTCTCGGTCTGCCACCAGGTATCGACAATTGGACAGCGAGAGCCGCCCACCACCTGATAGTACCACTCCCAAGCCTCCGGATTGATCGGTTCACCCACAGTGCCGAGAAGCTTTAGGGAGCTGCGTGACGTCTGTTTGACATATTCATCACCGGCACCCATCAGTGCTCTAATTGCAGTGGGTGCGGTGTAAAACTGTGTGACTTGATGTTTATCCACTACCTGCCAGAAGCGCGAAGCATCGGGATAGGTGGGTACACCCTCGAACATCAGGGTAATCGCACCATTGCACAGGGGGCCATAAATTATGTAGCTGTGACCAGTGATCCAGCCAACATCCGCAGTGCACCAATAGACATCCCCCGGCTTATAATCAAAAGTGTATTTGTGGGTCATAGCAGCCATCAGCAAATAGCCTCCGGTGGTATGGACCACGCCCTTTGGTTTACCGGTTGACCCCGAGGTATAGAGAATAAACAGTGGGTCCTCGGAATCCATCTGCTCTGGCTGACAGTTGGCGTCAACGGACTCTGTACCCAGGTGATACCAGATATCCCGCTCCGCATACCAATTCATTTCGCCGCCAGTGCGCTGAACCACAATGCAACTGTGTACATTGGGACAACTTTCTAGTGCCTTATCGGTATTGGCTTTTAGTGGAATTACATTGCCCCCGCGGACACCCTGATCGGCGGTAATCACTAGGCGACAATCAGAGTCTAGGATGCGATCCTTGAGAGCCTCGGGAGAGAAGCCACCAAATACCACCGAGTGCACTGCACCTATGCGTGCACAGGCCAGCATGGCATAGGCCGCCTCGGGAATCATTGGCATATAGATACAGACGCGATCGCCCCTGCTGACGCCCCGCTGGCGCAATAGATTGCCAAGCCGAGAGACCTGTTCGTGAAGTTCTGCGTAGGTGATTACAGACTGGTCTGCAGGGTCATCGCCCTCCCAGATAATTGCCGTCTGATTGGCTCTCTCCGGCAGATGGCGATCGATGCAGTTAACCGTCACATTGAGCTTGCCACCATCAAACCAGTTTGTTTTACCACTGCTAAAGTCACTGGTGAACAATGTCTGCCAAGGCTTGTCCCAAGTCAGAAATTGACTGCACTGCTCCGCCCAAAATTCCTCAGGATTTTCAACTGACTGGCGATACATTTCCCGATATTTTTGTTCATCAATCCAGGCGTTTTCAGCGATTTGACTATCGACCCTGTATACCTTAGAAACTGACATTTGACACTCCAGAAAAGTCACTATTTTTGAATTAGTTGTTTTATCCCAAAGATAAAGATTTCCCCAAAGTGCCTATTGTAGATCATAAATGGCTTGAGTCTAAACGCCAGTTAAATGGGGTAATAGAGCTGAAGCACTATAAAATGACACAATCAAAGCGGTTATTTTCACACTTCACTGCGTTGCTTATTTTGTCCATAGCCACCACTATGCACTGCAATAAGCGCCTTGTGAATCGCAAAAATTCC
>Ga0213866_10000303_pt1 | contig 40837 bp, 21 predicted proteins | sample PICome_11_FD_160079 | JGI IMG/M metagenome (GOLD analysis project Ga0213866, IMG submission 160079) | Coastal seawater microbial communities near Pivers Island, North Carolina, United States - PICO284 | ecosystem: Environmental > Aquatic > Marine > Coastal | place: USA: North Carolina... | reverse complement strand
GCGATGCAATCGCGATTGCTCGCCGCAGGCGAGTGAGCCCCGGCGTTGGATCTATCGTAGCGGCGTTGTCGCGCTGCGCGCGACCTCAGGCGGGGCGCCTGAGCTACCACGGGATCGGCCCCCAGCTTGCGCTTAGTTGACACTTTATCCCCCTCGCGTAGTATCTCATTCTCCAATAAGCGCATGCCTCTGAAGAGGCTCGCCGGCATGCCGGTTTCGTGCGCAGTCCAGATGTTCTATCCGAGGCCGACGAATGAGCGAGCAGCCAAGCTTCAAGGATCTCAAAGCCCCCGAATCGGGCGAGCGTGTTACCTTCAAGGATGGCAATCCCATCACGCCGAACAACCCTGTCATTCCTTACATTGAGGGTGACGGAACCGGCCGCGACATCTGGAAGGCGAGCGTTCGCGTGTTCGACGCAGCCGTTGCCAAGTGCTACGGCGGTGAGCGCAAGGTGAACTGGCTGGAAGTTTTCGCGGGGCAGAAGTCCTTCGATAAGTTCGGCGAGTGGCTGCCCAACGACACGATCGAAGCGATCAAGTACTACGGTGCTGGCATCAAAGGCCCGCTCACCACGCCCGTTGGCGGCGGCATCCGTTCGCTCAACGTGGCCCTGCGCCAAACGCTTGAGCTCTACGCTTGCGTGCGCCCAGTCAAGTTCTACCCACACGCTCCTAGCCCGGTGAAGCGTCCGGAAGATGTGGATTTCATGCTCTTCCGTGAGAACAGCGAAGACATCTACTGCGGCATCGAGTTCGCTTCTGGCACGCCCGAGGCGAAGAAGCTGATCGGCTTCATCAACGACGAACTGATCGCGAAGGACCCTTCAATGAAGGGCAAGCGCATCCGCGAGGCTTCTGGCGTTGGCATCAAGCCTTCGTCGAAGTTTGCCGCTGCGCGCCTGATGCGCCGCGCAATCAAGCACGCGATTGAGAACAACCTGCCCAGCGTGACGATCGTTCACAAGGGCAACATCATGAAGTTCACGGAAGGCTCCTTCAAAGACTGGTGCTACGAAGTCGCGAAGGAAGAGTTCCGCGATCACATCATTACGGAAGACGAAATCTGGGCGCAGGATCAAGGCAAGTCGCTTGATACGCGCAAGATCGAGAAGGGCAAGATCATCGTTCGCGACCGCATCGCTGACGCCATGCTCCAGCAGATTCTGCTGCGCCCGGCTAGCTACAGCGTGATCGTGACGATGAACCTGAACGGCGATTACCTCTCTGACGCGGCTGCCGCGCAGGTGGGTGGCCTGGGCATCGCGCCCGGTGCGAACATCGGCGACAACGGCGCGGTCTTCGAGGCCACGCACGGCACGGCGCCGAAGTATGCGGATAAGAACGTGATCAACCCGAGCGCTGTGATTCTCTCGGGCGTGATGATGTTCGATTGGCTGGGCTGGAAGGAAGTCTCCACCGCGATTGAGAAGGCACTGGTCACGACGCTTGAGCAGAAGAAGTGCACCTTCGACTTCGCGCGCCTGATGGACGACCCGACCGAGCTGAGCACCTCTGACTTCGCTGATGCGTTGATCGAGAACATCAACGCGGCGTAACGCAGGCATCTTTCCTAGAGACGAAACGAAAAGCCCCGAGGTGGAACCCTCGGGGCTTTTGCAATGGGCAGAGTCATCCCGACGCTTGCTCTAGTGATTCGTCATGAACTCAGCTGAGTTGAGCAGCGCCCAGAAGACATCTTCGTAAGCAGCGACAACGCCGCCTTCCCCTTTAATGTACTTGCCCATGTCTTTGAGCTCCTTCTTCGAAGGCTCGCGGGAAAGGGCAGCGAGATACATCTGCGTGAGCCGCGCATCCGCGTCGCTCTCATCGCGCAGGATGTCGCCTAGCGTCGAGCCTTTGCTTGCGCTTGGATCGAGGGGGCCGTTCATCATTTCAAGCGCTTGGGGGATCGTGCCCGTGAAGCTCTCAGTGGTGCGCGACTCGTCGTCATCGCTTTCAGTCGAGACGCTCCGCACGAGCTCTATCCGCGCCTTAATCACGGCGAGGCGTTCACGCACATCGCTTGAGTTCAGCACTCCGGTCGCCGCCATCAGCGAGTCGAAAACCTCGGTCGCTGAAAGCTGCGTGATGTACGCGCGGCTATACATCGTCAGATCGTTCTCGTTCGTCTTGTTGTGCTTGCTCGAAAGATTGTAGGCGCGACTGCTCAAGATGATCTTTTGCAAGCGGCGCAGGTCAAAGCCCGAGTCGGCGAAGTCCTTGGCGAGATATTCGAGTAGCTCGGGGAACTCGTTGAACTCTTCGGTGATCGAGTTGAAGTCATCGACGGGATCGACGAAGCCGCGCTTCAGGTAGTGTCCCCACATGCGATTGACCGCAGTGCGCGAGAAGAGCTCGTTCTCTTCTGCGGTGATCCACTCCGCCAGCGACTTGCGCAGCTCAAGCCCGGTCTTGCCTTCAATTTTGGTGCCGTCGAGGGCGGTGGGGACGGCGGTGCGTAGGCCGCGCTGTTCTTCGAGCGTTGCGGTATCGATCTCAACAGGCTCCGTGCCATTGGCGCGGGCGCGACGTTCGGCGCGACGCTTCATGAATGCTTCGAACTGCGCTTCGGTGATCGTGAAATCGCGGGAGTCGTTGACGACGTAGATGTACTGCTCTTCACGCGACTTCGGACGCGCGCTGGTCGAGCGGAAGCTGGCAGCGAGTTGCTGGAACTCCTTTTGCTTCCAATGCTCCGTCATGTGGTCATGGCACTGCGCGCATTGAATCTCAATCCCCAACAAAGCGCGGCTGACGTTGCCCGTCAGGTTCGCGTTTTCTTGGCCAAAGGCAATCATGAAGCCGAGGGGTGATCCATTCTCGCGCAAGCGCTCAGTGAGCTCTCCCATTGGATCTGTCATGCCTTCGCGCTGGTTGCGACGGCGGCTCGCTTCGCGATTGATTTGATTCGCGCGGATCAGCTCAAGCTCGCCAGTGGCAGTCAGAATCTCGGTCACCCATTCGTCGTAGGGCTTGTTCTCCGCCATCACATCAATCAGGTAACCGTAAAGCTGCTGCACGCCTTGGCGACGCGTGCCGATGTTGAAGCCGCTAATCGCCTTGAGCCAGAACTCGCCCATGTGCTTGGCGTGATCTTCGCTAGCAAGCAAGGCATCGATTTTCAGCTCGCGCTTGTTTTTTAGATCAGATGCGTAGAACGCTGTCGCCTCTTCGCGCGTCGGAGCGCGGCCAATCGTGTCGATGTAGATGCGACGCAACCACTCGTCATCGCTGGCTTGCTCGGAGGGTTTGACTCCTCGCTTCTCCCATGCGGCGGAGAGCGCCTCGTCGATCTTGGCGACGACTACGCCGACATCCTCTGCTTCTGGCGCAGCAGGCTTCGTTGCTTCGGTCTTGCCAGCAGCGGGCGCGGGCTTTTCCTGCGCATCGCTGGCCTGCGAATCGAGTGCGAGCACGGTGCAGAGCGCAGCCGCGAAAAAGGTAAGGCTTGTGATGAGGGTGCGGAACGGCATATGAGACTCCATCTGGACAGGGCAATTCGAGATCCATCCGTCGCGATTCAACCCATCCTGATCGCGCAGGTTACGCTGATTGAGCGCGATTGTCGCTTGATTCAGGTGGGGAAGGATTGGAGCGGATTGGGCAAGCTGGGAGTGTCTAGTGCGAAGAGAGGGAGCCGAGAGTGCATAGCAAGCAAAAGCGCTACGAGCCCACGTTTTCACTGGGTTTCAACGCGGGGCGGCCCCCTCCGACTTCGACGCTACGCGTCTCAGGCTTCGCGGGGGAGGATCTCCGCATGCATTCTCGGACAAGCCGGGAGTGTCTGTGCCACTGCCGGAGTTCAGGAGCCGAGAATTCGGAACTGGCAGGAATGCCAGTTCTACTGGTGAGCGTTACGCGGCCATGAGGGCGCGGTAGCTGCCGGGGCTAACTTTGCACTCAGCCAGCAGCAGGGGTGTGGATTGCAGGGTGCGGCCTAGCGCCATCTGGAGTTGCACTTCGCAGAAGAGGAAGGCCTCGTTCCACGTGCTGCGCTGGCTGGCGCCGAGCTTCGCGCCGCTGGTGAAGAGGCCGCGCAAGAGTGCTAGTAGTGAAGGGGTGAGGCGAATCAGATCGCTCTCCGGATGCCCCTCTTCTAACGCGCGCTTGACGGCGGGCGGGCTGAGCAAGCCTTGCTCGCGCAGGCTGAACTCGACGCTCGCCTTTCCGGACGCCTCTCGCCCGGTCGCCATGCAGTGGTAGAGTTCTGGCGGGAGGCCCCAGTTCGTGAGGAGCGTTGAGATGAAGCGCGCGCCGACGGCTAGGGGCGACTTGCCTTCCTCTAAAGCTCGCAGTGCCAGCAGGGCGAGGTGCAGCGTCTCCGTCGCTTCAGCGTCTGGCAGGGGCGCCGAAAGCAGGATCTCGCGGATAAGCTCAGCGCCGCAATAGCTTTGGAGCGAGTCGCGTAGGCCGGGGAACCATTCGCGATGACTGGCAGCGATCATCTCGCGCAGCGGATTCAGCTCCTTGGTGCGCTTGACGCGATACGTGAACTCGCCGATTTCCAGCACATCGAAGGGCCCGCCGAAGCGATTCGTTTTGCGCGTGATGCCGCGCGCGAGCATGTTCACGATGCCCTCGGGACCGAGCACGCGCAAAAGCTGGCTGGTCTCCGAGTAAGGCTGTGTGCGGAGCACGAGGGCGATCGTGTGCTGGTCTTTCATGCGGGTGACGTTAGCGCTTCTGGCGCGAGATGGGAGTGTCGAATTCGTCTGACATGGTTTCGAGCGCGTTCAGTTTTGGTGATGATGGCCACTGTTGAATCAATGCAGGAGGGACGTTTTGGCCGGGTTCGCCAACTTCCTTGCCAGCTATTTGGCAATGTAGGGTGCCCGTCACTGCTGGACTGAATTGCACAGTCGCGGCGCTAAGTGGGCGCTAGGTACAAGATTCTGGGGGCATTCTAGGGGAGAGCATTAACATTTGTGCAAAATGTACTATGCTCTTCTTCGTTGCCTACTCCACGAATTTGAGAACAATAGAGCATGAGGAAACCCCATGAGGTCGGCGCATGGAGTTTCTTGAACCACGCTAGGAATCCCCCTAGCGCGCAGCGAGGACGATGCATGATGGCATACCCTAACCTCTTGGCGTCGGTGCGATCTATGCACCTACCGATGCTCTGCATCTTGCTAGCAGGACTGATGTTCGGCGCATGCAACGAAGACAATGGTGGCGGCGGCGGATCTTCAACGGCGGTGTTCCGCGAAGAATCCCGCATCACCAGCAGCGCTCCGATGATTGCGACGACAGACCTGCTCTACTCCTACACGATCGAGGCGACTGGATCGCCCTATCCGACTTTGACCGTCACCGGCGCTCCCGCGTGGCTGACGCTCGACGATGGCGTGCTCAGTGGAACGCCTACCGTTGCTGATGAAGGCAGCTTCGGCCCGATTACTATCACCGCATCAAACGGCGTTGGTGCTGCGGACACTCAAGAGTTCATGCTCGAAGTGGTTGCAGCAGCGGCGCCTCTTTTCACCTCGACGGCGGTCCAGGTGGCGGTTGAGGGCGAGCCCTATTCCTATACGCCGGTGGTTACTGGCGCGCCTGCTCCGACGATCTCAGTCTCTGCCATGCCCGCATGGATGCGCTTTGATGGCGCTACTCTTTGGGGTACGCCGGGAACTGCTGATGTCGGCACCAATTCGCAGGTTGTGCTGACTGCGCGCAACTCGGTCGGGCAGCAAGTCGCGCAACTCTTCAATGTTGAAGTCCAGCCGTTGATGGGCATGCCTTCGACCTTGCCCTTCGACTTCAACGGTGACGGTGCGAACGACGTCATTGTTGGGGCATACCGCAACCCGCTCAACGGGACGAGCTCAGGTCGCGCCTACATCTTCTTTGGCGGCAGCAGCTTGAGTGGAGACTTCAGTGCAGCGGAAGCGGACGTGATCGTTACCGGAGAAGGCGCAGGCTCATGGCTTGGCTTCAGCGTCGGTAGCGCTGGCGACTTCAACGGAGACGGCTATAGCGATTTGCTGGTCGGATCGCCCGGCCATGGCAGCGACGCCGGTCGTGTGTATCTGGTGTATGGCAGCGCGCAGCCGCTCAGGAACGTCTACGCGGCGAATGCCGACTTGATTTTCGATGGCGAGTTGCCTGGCGACCTCTTGGGCACGGCGGTCAGCACTGCTGGTGACGTCAACGGCGATGGCTACGGAGACATGCTGCTGGGCGCTGGTGAAGCGGACGTCAACGGCATCAGGGCTGGCAAGGCCTACCTGATGCTTGGGCGGCCATCGTGGAGTGGCGAGTACTCAGTTTCAGTCGCAGACGTCACCTTTGAAGGCGTGCTGAACGGTGAAAATGTTGGCACAAGCCTTAGCTCCATGGGCGATATGAACGGCGATGGCTTTGACGAGATTCTGCTCGGTGGGGATCAATCTGCGACCGCAGGATCCGGCGTTGGGCGAGGTTATCTCTTCCTCGGCGGGCCTTCACTCTACGGCAATATCCGCATTCGCACGGAGCTTGCTGACGCCATCATTGTGGGCACGACGGGCGGCGATAGGCTCGGTATCAGCCTGGCGTCGGGCGATGTCAACGGCGATGGTATGAACGACTTCATGATTGGAGCTAGCGGCCATGATCCGGGCGGGCGCAGCGCTGCCGGCGCGGTGTTCATCTTCTTTGGTCGCACGAACCTAGGCGGCCAGGAGATCATCTCGATCAACGATGCAGATGTTGTGATTGAGGGTGAAGTTGCCGGCGACGCGCTAGGCGTTTGTATCGCGGTGATTGGCGACATTGACGGCGACGGCGCTGAGGACATGCTGCTCGGTGCGAGCGGCAACGATCAAGGCGGCTTTGATGCCGGTCGTGCTTACGTTATTGCGGGCGATGCTGGCATGTCTGGCGTGATGAACGTGAGTGCTGCGCAGGCGTCATTCTTCGGCGAAGACCCGCTCTTCCGCCTCGGAAGCGCCCTAGCCTCTGCGGGAGACATCAACGGTGATGGCTTGGCCGATCTGCTGATCGGCGCGTATCGCCACGATGATATCCAGCCGCTCTTTGGGCGCGCCTACGTCTTCCACGGCAGTGGTGCGCTGACCGGCAACGTCAACGCGGGCATGGCGGAAGTGAAGATCACGTCGCAGTCGGCTCGCGACTACTTGGGTTTTGCAGTCAGCGGCGGCCGCTAGAGCAGCGTTTCACCAATTGCGCGCTGACCTCAGCAAGGGGATGAAGAACTCAACGCCAAGGCGCAAAGCACGCGAAGTTTCGCAAAGCCTTGCGGAGTGGGTGTCATTGGCCGGGCGTTAGAGATTCTCCAATTCCAGCAGCGGCCAGCAATTTCTGAGTACGAGCGTGACCTTCGCGACTGAGAGCATCAGGCCATGAGCCGCTTCACGTTTTCCTATTCATGATCATTCTCGGGCGCTCAGCTCAGCAGCGAGGAGTCGTCGCAACTGACCCGCAATGCTTGTTCCGACAGGCTTTGCGAACCTTTGCGCTCTTCCGGCCTTTGCGATGAATTCCGGTTTCTCTCGCTCGAACGAGCGCGAAGAATGGCGAAACGGTAGTCTAGAAGCTGAATCCCACCAGCACGCGAATACCGAAGTTGTGCGAGAAGGGCTGTGTGAAGCGCAAGCCCGCGGGAAGCTCAATGCGCGCGATGAAGCCAGGGCCATCGATCATGACCATCGCGTTGATGATACCGTAGCCAAGGGTTGAGCTTTCGTCTTCTGTGCTCAGGAAAGTGCGAGTGCCTGCGACGCGATTGTAGTCGTCCCACTCATACTCATCGTAGGTGATGCCCATGCCAATGCCTGCGCCCAGCAGCATGTCGATCTCGTCCTCTTCCCAACGCAGCCATGAGCTACCGCCGAAAAAGTTGTAGGAGATCGAAGCGCTGAGCGAGCTTGCATCGCCGGGGCGATCGCCCTGCAAGGTGTCAAGCGACTGATCAACATCATCGCTCGCCTTACCAAGCGCGTAGCCGATATTGAACTCGAGCTCACGAAAGGAGTTCGATGACTGCTGCTCGACCCAACCGGCAGCGAGCGCTACCCCGCCGCTCCAGCGAAAGAATGGCGTGATCGGCAGCTCCGCTCCCGCCGCAAACCAATAGGGATCACCTACGCCAATGCGGCCATCGCTGAGTGCTTCGGGCGTTGTTGCTGCCTCGATCTCTCCAGCCGCGTCGGCATCTGCATCTTGGAGCGCGAAGATCGGAGCAGGATCGAGAAAGGCCGATTCGATGCGTGCCGATGCGAAACGCGACGTGGCCGGCAGCCCCATATCAGTGTGTGCGAATGCTGATTGACTCGCGCCAAGCAGCACGCTCACACTGAGCAGAATTCGCATCACGTCGCGCACGGGTTGGCCTTTCACTGCGGATCAGTCGTCTTTGCGAGTGAGCAGTACGCTGATCGAACTGGTCTCAACATCGTCGGCCTGACCGTTGCCGCTCACATCGACCATGTAGCTGTGCTCAGCCGTCACGCCGATAGAAGTCGGCACGCCCGGCATAGGCGCGGCCGGGCCATCAAGCACGAGCTCCGCGAAGACAGAGCGACGCGGCAGGTATTCCTGCGGGTAGACGTCGCCATTGCGCGCGCGACGATCCATGAACTCTGCGATCTCCAAGCGATTGATTTCCATGCCGTCGGCATCCGCGCGATTGATGAAGACGCATTGCTCTGGGTCGCCGATCGCGTCGTTGCCGATGTTCAGCACGCCCATGTTTGGGGTGGGATAGTTCCAGAGGAATGGCCATGCGCAGTCGACGTTGCCGCGCTGCAGCGTGAACATTTCGACGATTGCGCGGGCGATGAGCTGCGTCGCTTCCTGATCCTTAATCTCTGCTGTGGCTTCGTGCGAGATCAAGCCGAACCAGGGCGACACTTCCAAGATCACGCTAAACGTTTTATCTGGCAGCGGGATCTCAGCGGAGCTGATGTCGAAAATTGTCGCTTCGAGCTTCCAGTATCCCTTGATCGATGCGGTCTCGAGCACCTTGAGCGAGAGGGTGAATCCGGCCTTTGATTCCTTTTCAACGTTGCGCGTAACGCTGGTCTGAATGCCGCCTTCAAACTTGAGCGTGGTGTCGAGCGCAAGCCCACTGCTCATGGAGACTGCTCCGGCGTCTTGGCCGCGCACGGGTTGCCAACCATTGCTTTGAATGTGCTCGACGGCGGCTCGGTGCGGCTGGAATGCCTCTGGTTTGAGTCCAAGCGCTAGACACTTCTGCATCAGCTCGTTGGTCTTAACGTAGAGCTTTAGCACGTGATTGAGATAGGCCTCGTTGAAGAAGATTCGCGCGAGCAGCTTGTCGGTCGCGTCGTTGCGAGGCATCTCCATGTACGCTTCGCGAGCCAGTGCAAAGGCCTTGGCAGCGCCGGCAGTGTCGCCGATTCTGCCTAGCACTTGAGCGAGCAGGTCCTGCGCTTGAGCGTGGTCTTCGTTCGCTTTGGCGAGTTCGGCAGCAGCGGCGGAGCTTTCCTTGGCTTCGTCGATCGCACGCAGCGCGCCCTCGGAATCGCCTGAATCACTGAGCTCTTCAAAGCGCTTGATCAGTTGGACGGTCAGGTCGCGTTGCGCTTCGAAGAACTTAGGTGAGAGCGTGATCGCCTGCTTGAGTAGCGCGACTCGATCCTTCGTCGCCATCGTCTCGGCGCTTGCACGCTGGTAGGCGAGCAGAGCCATGGCATCGAGCTTCTTGGATTCGACCATGCGCAGGAGCTTGAGTGGACGCTCAATCTCGTCCAGATCCGGGTTGGCTTCCTCGACGACTTGAAGCGTTTCCAGGGCTTCCTTCATGCTGCCGATGCGCATCAAGGCACCGGCTTTCATGATCATCGCCTGATAGTCCTCAGGATAGTCTGCCAGCGCGCGCTTCAGGTGCTCGAGCGCTTCGTGCGGCAATCCCATTTGCAAGAGCAGGCGCGCGCGAAACTTGTGGGCGTCGGCGAAGTGCGGGTACTTGCCGATAAGAGCATTGAGCTGATCAACGCGAGCAGGTAGAGACATCTGCCGCTCGATGATGATTTCGAGGTACTTCTCGAAGCCCGGCTGATCGATCTCGCCCTTTGAAAATGCGTCTACCTGCTGCGCGTAAAGCGCGGCGCGAGGATCATCAGGCACCAGCTCTGCCAGGAGCAAAAAGTCGTGGCGAGCCTCGTCCCAATTGGCTTCGAAGAGGTTCAAGTTCGCGCGCATGCGGACGAGATCGGGAATCGCGCGTTCGATGCTTTTGCCGATCGCGATGTTTCTCATCGCAGCGCTTGCACACTTTTCAGCTAGGTCTGGCTTTCTGTCGCGCAGAGCTTGGGTCATCTGGTCAAACCAGATTGATGCAACGACGTAGCACATTTCCGGCACGATGGGGAACGCGCTCTTAGCGTTCTCTGGGATCTCGTCTTCTGCACGATCAGGCGTGTATGGGCGCGCGAGCGCGAGCTGATTTTGCGGGTCGTAGACGTTGAACACACGGTAAAGCGTGAGCAACCAGTTGCGGGTAAGCTGCTGCATTTCAAGCAGCGCGCTTTCGGATTCCTTCTTTGCGTTTCGAAGCTCGTCCGCACAGCGTTCGGCCAGCGAAAGCAGGCATTCATTGCGAATGCTCGACAGGCTTTTATTCGCCTCTTCGAGCGTAAGGATCAAGCTGTTGAGCGGGATCGGCTCTTGCAGGAGTAGCGCTTCGATCGACAAAGCGGTGTAGCCGTCAGCCTTGCCGCGCAATACCGTCAGAGTGGTGAGCAGTTCATCGGCGCGCTTCGCGTCTTCCGGCTCTTTGCTCTCAAGCAGCATGCGGATCATGGCTTCGAGCACGAAGGGGTGTTTGGGGGCAATCTTGTACGCGTACTCCAAGTAGCGGCGCTGAAGTTTCCGAGCTTCTTGCGGGTTCTCGGCGTACTCCGATTCTTGCCGATAGGTGCGAGCGAGATCGACGTAGGCTTCGAGGAAAAGCGAGTTGATCTCAATCGCGCGCAGCAGGTGATCGCGCACCTTTTGCATGTGCTTGTCGCGATCGGCTGGTACTTCGAAGCGCGTAGTGAACGCCTCCGCGAAGAGAATCTGCGCGAGCCTGTGGTGAGCAGTGGCGTCGTTATCGTCGACGCGCAAGATTGCGAGATACTGCTCTTTTGCCTTCTGGCGGTTGAAGAGCTGCGTTGAGTAGTAGAGCTCGGCCAGCGCATGGCGAATGTCGGCGCTGAGTGGGAACTCGCGCAGACCGAGCAAGAGCACGCGCTCCGCATCGAGAATCTTACCGAAGCGCTGCAAGCGCGCGGCTGCGGCGACGACTTCGAGAGGATGCTCGTAGACCTTCTTTGATTCCGCCTTCGCTTTACCTTCCGCATCTTGCGCTTGGCTTGGCGCATCAAGCGTCATGATCAGGCCGAGAATGCAAAGGAGGGTGATGAGTGGGGCCGAAAAGAATCGGTGCGTATTGCGCATGGCTAAGTCCTGGTCGTGTCGAGGTAGGGTCGCAAGGGTGCGTGAGCAATCGCAAGATCGCGCGCCCGCGCATTCTACGCGGGACGAGCGAGCGTGCTACCCAGATGTGTGCGCTCAACAAAAGGCTTGCGAATCCAAGACGCTCGCGTGAAGCGCTGGTGGCGGGAGCGCTTCACGGCGGGCTTGAGCTTCGCACCTGCGAATCTCCGTGAGCGCTACGGCGTGAAGATGTAGCCGTCACTGTAGTTCGGTCCGAAAAACAAAAGCTCGGTGCCAGTTGAGACGATGGTGGCTTCCGTCGTGTAGAAACCTGTTGGGTAGAAGAAGTAAGGCGCACCAACGTTGGTAATCTCCGACCATGTATTCGTAGCAACATCAAAAGTGCCCTTGACCCGCTGTCCACGAAAGCGGGTCAAGGGCAATTCATTGGAGAGGCGGGATTTGTGCTGTCTGGATTGAGCGCTTCGCCTCTCTTCGAGCAACCTCCCCGCTCGCTTGCGCAGCGCTCTGTGTCCTCAGTGCTTCAGTGCCTTTGTGTTGATTCCCAACTCCCTCGCCCGCACGAGCGCGAAAGTGGGGAAGCGCTAGACTAGAGCATTTCTCGATATCGTTGCGCCGTCATCCCGACTGGAGCAAAGCGGAAGGGACGGATCCCTTGGCGATTCGGCTGCATTTGGAATAAGTAAAGCGTTGCGAGAGACTCGCAAGAGAGCACCGCTCTTTGGCGCAAGCTCCCGCAAGTCCGATCTTTACCCGCGGACCAGCATCTCGAAAAAGGGATCCCTCCCCTGCGGCTGCGCCTCCGGTCGGGATGACGACAGTCAGCCCAGAGCACTTCGAAAACTGCTCGAAGCGATGCAACAAAGACAAACGCGCTGGCGAGTTGCCTCACCAGCGCGTCGGTTCAAGCGATTCGCTTAGTCTTCTTTGCGACGCAGCGCCGCCAAGGCGAGGGGGGCGAGCAGGATCAGCAGCAGCCAGGTTGAGCTGGAGCCGCTATCCACGGTGAAGCTGCAGCCACCGCCGCCGCCACCGCCTCCACCACCGCCGCCGCCGGTGCTCACTCCACCGGACACGGTCACGGCGATCGTGTCCATGCCGTTGGCCGTGGTGAGCGTCAGCGTTTGCGCGCCGTTGGGCGTTGAGCTCGTAATCGTCACTTCGCATTCGCTGGGCAGGATCGAGTTGACCGTTTGCGCCACACCGCCAATCGTTACGGTTGGCGAGTAGAGGCGCTCTCCCGTGATCGTTACCGTTTGGCCAACAGCAACGGTGTTATCTGAGATCGAGGTGATTGACGGAGCGTTCGCGCCGCCGGTGCTTCCACCTTGAATCTCAACCGTTGCGGTATCACTTCCAGCGGGGCCGCTCACCACAACGCTCTGCGAGCCGTTGGGCGTCGAGGTCGACACCGTGAGCAGAATCTGACTCGCGGTCGTCGAGCTGACAGCTTGCAGCACGTTGCCGATGGTGACTGTCGCGCCGCTCAGGCTCACGCCTGAGATCGTGAGCTGATTGCCCGCGGTGACTGGATCCGGCGAGACGGCGCTGATGGAAAGCGCGGGATTGACCGTCAGCATCTCCGAGTCCATGCCGTTCGAATCCATCACGACCACCGTTTGATTGCCGGTTGGCGTGGAAGCATCAATCGTCAGCGTGATCTGCGTAGCCGTGCTCGACGCAACCGTCTGCGAGACCGATCCAATCGTCACGGTCGGAGTGTTGCCAAGATTGCTGCCAGTGATTGTCAGAAGCTTGCCGACCGTAGCGGGACTTGGCGCGAGCGTTGAAATGAATGGTGCGATCGAAACATCGATTGTGCTCATCACCATGCCAGAGGGCGTGGTCACGACCACACTCTGGCTGCCGAGGGGCGTGCTCGCTGCAAGATCGAAGGTTAGAAGCGTTGGCGTCACATCAATCAGCGTTTGCTGAACGCCGCCGACGGTCACCACAGCGCCGCCGAAATATTGGCCTTGGAGGATGATGCGCTCGCCGCGACGAACAACACCAGATGGCGGGTTGTTGACGATTGGCGTTGCCTGAGCTCCCCAGTCGCCGGATGGCGTTGCCGTCCCGTGCATTTCGAGGCGCCAGTTCAGGATGCGTCCAGTTTCCAAGCCAGCGCGATCACTCGCGCGCAGGGTCCAGGTGCCTTCACTCGACTCACCCCAGTTGTGTACCGTGCTGAAGCGCCATGTGTTGCCCGAGGTCGGATTGGTGATGATGCCGACTTCCGCCAGCACGCTCACCGTGCCATCCGGTGAGACTAGCTCGATGTGCAGATCACCCCAGTAGGTGTGGTCGATCTCGGCGATCAGTTCGACGTGCTCCAGGTAGATTGCGTTCGCCGCTGACACCGTGACCGTGCGAGTAACGCCGTTGTTGTTGTCGTCGGGCAGGATCATCGGCGTGTTGTCGGTAGCGGTCATGCGGGTGACGCGAGCGCCTGGCGTTGTCCAGCCTTGTGCGCGGGTGACGGCTTCGGCGGCGTCAGCAAGGCCAAAGCCAAACTTGTGATTGACCTTGAGGCCTGCGCCATTCGTGGTCCAGCCTGCGACTGCATCCATCTGCGGCGTGATGCGCGCGGTGCGAGCGAGGATGTGTTGCACGTCGCGCCAGTTCAGGTTCGGGTTGGCTTCGAGCATCAGCGCGATCACGCCACTCACCATCGGAGTTGATGCACTTGTGCCGTCGAAGTCGTCGGCATAGTTGTTGTTTGAGAAGCCCATGCCAGTGCCATCGTTGTAGCCAGCGTTGCCTTCGCGATCGGTGGTGAACACGTTGGTATCGCCTGTGGGCGCGGAGATCAGAATATTCGCGCCTTCCTCAGCGAAGGAAGTTTGCGTGCCATCCTCGGCGACAGAGCCGACCGGGATCGTTTCAGGCATCGCGCAGTAGCCATCTTGATTCGAATCGTTGTCAAACTGCAGGCCGTTGCCAGCAGCGATCACATAGATCACGCCCTTACCTTGGCGACCGCTGGAAACGCCCGTCTTGAGCGCAGCGCGCGCCATCGTGCCGATGTCTTGGAAGGCTTGTGCGGAGTCGTCGGGGCCCCACGAGTTCGACTTGATCTCGATGTTGTCGTTTGAGCGAGCAAAAGCGGAGGCTTCCTTCATATCGTCTTGGTTGTTGCCGACGAGGCGAATCGCGGTCATGTCAGCACCGTAGGCGACACCGGTGATGCCTTCGCTGTTGTTTCCCTCTGCCACGGCGAGACCGGCTACCGCTGTGCCGTGCTCGTCGCCGATTGGGCCGGGTGAAGGATCGTTATCGTTGTCGAGATCATCGTAAGAATAGGCCGACTTGTAGTTGTTCGTCAGATCGCGGTGACCAATCTCGACCCCATCATCGATGATCGCGAGGTCAACGCCAGCGCCCGTGAAGCCAGCAGCCCAGGCAGCTTCGACGTTAAGATCATTGCCCGCGATGCCGGTGTTGCTGGCTGTATTCTTGAGCGGCCACTGCTGAGCGTAGTAGGTGTCAGCCGTGCGAACCTTGCGATTCAACGCGTGCTGCTGCTTCACATAGAGCACGCCGGCATCTGATTGCAGCGCGATCTCTGCGCTCTTCGCCGCTTCGATGCTCGCGTAGCGCAGGCCGAACCAATCGCTCCTGTCGCCAATCGTGCGGATTTCCGTCGCGCCTGTGCGCGTTGCGAGATCGTGGATGTCGATGCCATCTGCGATTTGCAGGCCGACCCAATCGTGCCAGACGATTTCTTCGGAGCCGCGTGCTGCGAGTTGCTCTTCGCGCGTTTGCTTACGCATTGCTGAGCGTGTTTTGCTGGCGCTTCCCTCGCGAGCGCTCGCGCCTGCTGCGTGAGCAGGGGGTTGGACAGAGTTGCTCGCGTCCGCTCGCACGTCACTACTGGGGTCAGCATCTTGCCCCTGCACTGCGACAGGTTGCGTAATCACGAGCGCGCCGATGCAGAGCACCAGAGCGGCCAGCGTTGTAATTCTTCTCACCATGAGTTCTCCTCCCGAGACACTTCCGCGTGGGTGCGTGCGTCTCCGTGACACATGCACCACTTGACCCGGCGCACTGCGCATCAGATGCATGATCGAAACATATCCCGTGAGGAAACATCTGGATCGCACATCCACCGCGGCATGCGGGTAATGCCGGACTGCTGCACCATTCTACGCACTGGCAGAACTCTTGCAACGAGACCCGCTTCCGCATTTCGATTGCGAATATACGCGGGTTGCCGTCACAATCAAGGTTGATCGATCAGCGCGAGCGCAGCTTTATGCGCGCGCCTCGCACATGCCAGAGGATAAGCCATGCAGCAGGAGATTCGCTCCACAGCCGAGTTCTACCATCAGTCAACGATTTACAGCCCCTCCACGATCGCCAAGCACCCCGGCATCGACTGGTCGAACAAGCCGGAGCTTTTCAAAATCTATCCCGGCGCGGAGAGTGTCGAGCTGCGCGATCGCTTGCCGATCAAGCCCACGCAGATGTATCACTTCGAGCCGCCCAAGCTTGATGAAGTCGCGCCTGCCTCGCTCGAAGCGATCTCGCGTCTGCTTTTTGCCAGTTACGGCGTGACGGCGATTGCGCGCATGCCGGGCGAGACGCACTTCTACCGCTCGGCTCCATCGGCGGGCGCTCTCTATCCGAGCGAGGTCTATCTGGCCGTGCGCAATCACCCTGAAATCGCGAGCGGCGTATACAACTTTCTCGTTAGCGAGCATCGCCTGCAGCAGATCGCGCCGAGCGGGATTGGACCAGAGGACGACGCGCTCTTCGAAGCGATTCAAGCGGCGACGCTGGATCATCCGAGTGTGGCCAAGGCCGATCTCTGCATCTTCGTCACTACGATTTTTCATCGCAGCTCATGGCGCTACCGCGAGCGCGGCTACCGTCGCTGCATGCTCGATGCCGGCCACCTGATCGGCAACATCGCTGCGTACGCGCCGCTCGAAGGCTATTCGATGGAGGCGATCAGCGGCTTCGTTGATCGCGAGGTGAATGATCTTCTCGGCCTCGATGAACAAAAGGAAGGCGTGCTCGCGGTGCTGCCGCTAATCCCGGCGACCAAGCTGGAGCAAAGCGCTTCGGCAGACGACGACCAGCAGTCCGCGCTGCGCTCGAATCCCTACGCGCCTGTGCTCAAGCCTGATGAGAGCGAGCTGATCGAGACGCTGCACAGCGCCACGTCGATCTTGCGCGAGGAAGCAAGCCTTGTGCGCACGCCTCAAACCATGGGGGCCAGGCTTTTCAGTCACGCTTCAGCGCTGACGCATCAACCTACGGTGAAGCTTGAGGGCTTGCCGCGTACTCTTCAAGAGAGTCTCTTCCCCGCGCTCTTGATGCGCAGATCAGCAAGGCGATTGCGGCGCGACAAGCAGATCACGCTGGAGCAGCTAGAGCATGTTTTGGAGTACGCGTACCGCTACGATTTGGTGGCGGGCGCGGATTGGGAGGCTCCCAATTTCTTTGCGCCGCAGCTTCTTGATACGTGGATTGTTGCGCATGAAGTTGAAGGCTTGCCGGCTGGCACCTGGCACTACTCGGCACAGGATCGCTGCTTGCGCTTGTGCGAGCAGGGACGATTTCGCGACGAGGTGCGCTACCTCTGTTTGCAGCAGGATCTTGGCGGCGACGCGAGCGCGGTGATCCTGCACACCTGCGATTTGCCGAGCGCTGTTGACCGCTTCGGCAATCGCGCTTACCGCTTGGTGCATCTGGATGCGGGGCATCTCGGTGAGCGCATGAGCCTCGCTGCGATCACAGAGAACCTAGGCATGTCAGGCATCGCTGGCTTTTTCGATCAAGAGGTGAACAGCCTGCTCGGCATCCCTGAGCAAGAAGCCTGCGTCTACATCTCCTGCTTGGGCGTGCCCGAACGTGAAGCGTAGTGGAGCCGGCGTTCTTGCCTCGTCGGAGAACTCCGATCCGATCCTTCTCCCGCTTGCGGGAGAAGGTGGCTGAGACACGCAGTGTCGAAGTCGGATGAGGGCTCTTTTGCTTTCAAGGGCTGGAACAACTTGGCATCGATGCGCTTATGCTTGCTGCGCAAGCACCCCCTCATCCGACCAAGCTGCGCTCGGCCACCTTCTCCCCCAGGGGGGAGAAGGAGCGTAGAACAGACGAGAAGAGCGCAGAGCGATCAGTCCGCAAAAGTGTTGTCGGCAAACACCAAGAACCACATCACCAGCAGCACGAGCGGAAGCACGATCACAAACCAAAAGAGCAGCCAGTGCGCATCTGGCTTGTCGGCTTTGAGCGCGCCTTCAGCGGTCATCATCGCGTCGGGATCAAACTCCAGCTCGCCGCCATTGCGGATCAGCTCTTGCGCGCTCGCAAACTGCGCAGCAGTGAAGTTGAAGGTGGCTGCCAGCAGATGCTGCGCTTGCTCGCGTCGCAGCTCTGGCGCGCGCGAACATGCAGAGCAAGCATCAAGAGGCTTGTCTTTCACGGCGCCGCAATAAAGGCAGAGAGCTTGTTGCATGGAGTCCTCGCGCACAGGCTCGTCACGCTTCGTCTGAAGCGGTGTCCTCGCCATTCTGATGGGCTGGGTTCTTGTCTTCGAGCTTCATTTCGTTCACGCCGCCCTCAATCCCATCTTCGGGGCGAGGCTTGATCATCAGGCCTTGCTCTGGCGTTGGAAAGGCTTCGTCGAGCGAATAGACATTGCGGAACTGCTCGATGTCGTCGTCGTCCGCGGCGTTCATCAGGCGCGCATTGATCAGATTGAAGATGATGTTGCCCCAATCGGATGTGCCGCGAATGCCCCAGCTCTCCCAGACCTGGCGGGCGAGAAATCCGAAGTCTTCGCTCGCGCATTCCTTCATCCCCGTCAAGAGATCGCGCGCACCGACATGGCGACGCTCACCATCTTTCAAGCGCAAGTGGCGACGCATGGTGAAGTCGAGACCGTGGAAGGCATAAAGGTACGCATTGCGGGCATAGCGCGGGTCCGATTGCTGGATCCGCTTGAGCGCTTGATTCAGTTGAGGCTCGTTGATCATGCGTGTGCTGCTTAGGCTAACTCTGCCCCGAATGCCCGGTACTTCCGCTTTCAATTGTAGCAAATGCAAGGGTTCTGCGGGAAGCAGCATCACATGGCGCAGCCGCGCGAGATGGTGGTGAACATGATCATCACGAACACGATCGCGAAGACGAGCATAAAGCCTTGGCGATTCTTGCGCGCCTCGTCGACTTTGGCGACCACGACATAAGGTCGATCCAGCCCGGCAAAGTCGCGCTCGCTGATCAGCTCCTCGCGACCAACGTGCTCATGGCAGCCGGGGCAGGTGCCGGGCGCATTCGCGACGTCTTCCCAGTGCCAGCCGCAGTGAGGGCAGAGCTCGCGCGGGCCGTCGCCTTCAAAGTTTGAGATGTCCACTTCGTCGACGAACATGTCATGCGAAACATAGGCGGAGCAGCCAAAGCAGCGCATCTGGCGGCCGGGCTTGGGCGGAAGGTCGACGTAATCAAAGCCGCAGTAGGGGCAGCGAGTGAGGTACACGCGGCCAACTCTGCGCGCGATTTCTTCGTGATTCATGGCGTTCCTGATCTTAGCGGCGTGCGCTCAACACTTAGCCCTCGCCCTTTTGCTTGAGCAGCGAGCGCTCAACAAGCTTCGGTCGCAACTCGGCAAGCTGGGTCTTCAGCCCTTCGGCATCCAACTTCAAGGAGTCCTTCGGCGCAAGCTGTGGATCCACCTTCTTCAAGCCAGCTTCCAAGAGTGGGCAGTAGGCGTCTCGAATCGCACTGTCGTCCAAGTGCGATTCCAAGAAGAGGAAGAACTCAGCGCTGGCATGGGGCGCACAACTCAGCGTGAGCTGCACACGCAAGACCGACTGAATCTCCTGTCGCTCGGCGGGCGTTCCCTTTTGCCAAGCAGCGAGTGCTTTGGCCAAGCGGCCACGATAGGTCGATTCAAGCTCGGCCTTGGCCTTCTCGAAGTTCGTGCGAGCATCGCCCTGCGGAATCTCGCGTACGAGCCTGCGCGCAAAGCCAAGCGCCATGCAGAAGTCTTGCTCGCGCAAAGTCTCTAAGCAGCCCTTGGAAAGCTCACCGAGATCAAGCTGCGGGACTTGCGTCAGCGCCGTGACTACGACGCGCACCACGCCTTCGCGCAATCCGATCAGCAAGGCGGGATCAGTGGCAACGATCGGCGACGCCCCTTCGTTTTCGAGCGGAACGCTATCGCCATCGGAGTCGCTATGCCCGCCATCGAAATTGTTCGGACCAGCGCGCTTGTTTTCTTCACCTGAGTCGCCGGGCTTCGCGCCTTCGGCTTTCTTCTCGGACTCGCCTTCAGCCTTCGCGAAAACATAGGCGGGCAGCTTCGGCAAGCGGCCAGCGACGCTCGCTGGCATCAGCAGCGAAGACACCATCGCGCCGCGCGTTTCGGCTGAAGCTGAAGCAATCAATGCGCGCGACATAGAAGTCGCAAGTTCGTCGCGTTGTGGCCAGTCGCCCTCGCCCACCCAGCACGCTTCGTAAGTCGCATGCAGATGCGTTTGCAGCTCTGGTGTGAGCGTCGCGAGTGCAGCAAGCAGGCGCGCCAGCGCGGAAGCCGAAGCAGCCTGTGGAAGCTGGAACTCAACCGTGTAGCCGAGCGCCATCGCTTGCAAGTGGCGGTATTGGCTGGCGGCGAGAAGCAGCTCGCGCGTTTGATCAGGATGCACGCGCAGACTCTGGATCAGCAGCTCGAAGACCGGTGCGCGGTCATCCACGCCACGCTTCGCAAAGGCGAGCAGCTCGGGAATCAGCGTCTGAATCGGTTGCGCCTTGATTGTTAAAAGGAAGCGCAGAGTATCGATGATCGCAGCCATCTCGCGGCGATAGGGCGAACGAGCGCTCTCTGGCGGCTCCTCGCGCAGACGCGTGGTGAACTTGCGGAAGACATCGCTCATCAGCTCTTCGCGCGTGGGGTCAGCCACCAGCTTGAGCTGCTCGATCAACTGCAGTTGCACGGGATCAGCGTATTCGCCCGCCGAGAGTGCCAGGAGCGATGTGACGACTTCGAGCGAATCTGGCCGCGTCAGTCCCTTGATCAGCTCAAGCTTGACTGAGGCTGAGATGCCGTTCTTCAGCAGTAGATTGCGAATCGGTTCTGCCGCTTCAACCGGACGTGACGCCAGCGCGCGGGCGAGCGCAATCTGAACGCTCTCAGCTTCTTCGAAGCTTGCCTGCAAGCGCTCAGCGATCGCATCGACCACTGGTTGCGCGCTCTCAGGCGGAAGCGTTGGCAGCAATGTGCCGAGCAAGCGAGCTGCGAGCGCTCGAATCTGCGGGTACTCTTCGTCGAGCGTGCGCAGCAAAGCGTCGGGGTCAGCAGCGCGCTCGCGTTGGATCTTCGCTTCGATCTCACGCAGGTAGGATTTGAAGAGGCGCGCGTTGGTGTCTTGCAGCGTGCGAACTTTGAGCACCGCAGCATCTGCCATTTCAGCCAGCTTCTCAGCGCGATCTTTCTCGTCGAGCCAGCGCTGCCATGCTAGAGCATCGCTGCCAAAGTCGAGCAAGGTGATTTCACGCAGCGCTTCGAATGCGCGAGCACCGACGCCATTCGCTTCAAGCGACATCAGCGCGACCAAACGAGGTGCGAGCTCCAGCACGCCGGATGCGCCCCCGGGACGAGTCCGCGCAAGTGCAGCGCCAGCGAGAAACTCTTCGTTCGCTGCGGCATTCAAAAGCTCATGCGCGCTGAGCAGGCGGCTTGCATCGCTGAAGCTTGAGAGCGCGCGTGCGATCGATTCGCCAGCCGGATCGCCTCGCACCAATGCGAGAGCAAGCGGACGGACGAGACCCGCGCGCCGATAGCCTTCGTGCTCGCTCATGCTGAGCATGTTGACCAATTGCTCAAAGGGTTTGCGCGGCGCTCGCTGGTCCAGCAAAGCCACCAGCGCGGGCGGCGCGTCGCCATCTGGATACGCGCCGAAGAGTGCGGCGATCGCTTCGCGACGTTCTTCCGCAGGCACGTTGTCTTTGAGTTTTGAGGCGTGCGCTTCAACTTCCGCTAGGGTTTCTGGCGTCAGTGATGCGTTCGGATTGTCAGCTTGAGCAGTCAAGCGCTGAGCTTGTTGCGCATTTTGGTTTGGATCAGTGTTCGCTTGTGCTTGGGGCGAGCTTGAAGCGTTGCTCCCTTCCCCAGACTGGCCAAGCGCCACGCTATAGCACACAGCGCCAGCACTCAGCGCGAGGATGCAGAGCGGAACGATGCTCTTCCGGCCAATTGCCATGGTGGCCTCCCGGCGAGGGGACGTGAGGCGAAAGGGGAAATCCCAACCAAGTGTACGATGGAGGAGCGGCGGAATGACTCATTGAATCATGCGTCGGCTGCCAAATCTCCCGCACTATAGCATCTCGCGCTTGAGTTCACGAGATAGACGCTTTCAAGATCGTGAGCGAAGATAGTAAAGGAATTGTCGGATTCGCATTAGACTGGCGAGCCTGAGCGTGGACCCAAAGCCCGCCAACCGATGCAAGACACTCGCACGAAAGCACAGAGATGAAACTGCCCACCCCCCTGATGCCATGCTGCCTGCTCGCTATCCTTTGCCTCGCTCCATACCTAGTGGCGCAAGAGGCCAACGATGATAAGCCCTTATCCGCGCCCGAGGCTGCGCCTGAGAGCGCCCCTGGGGCCGAGAAGCCGGCCAGCGATACTCCGCCCGATACGCGTCCCACCGAAGGCACGATTGTCCGGCGCGAAGAAGGCGAGACTCCCGACTCGATCAAGAAGCTGCGCGCTGAAGAGGAAGCCCGGAAAGCAGAAGAAGGCACGGAAATCGAGTACCGTCCATCTGACGTGCGCTGGTTTACCTACCCGGACTTCCCCGTCGCATCGCTGCGCTACCGCTTTGGCTATGACGAAAGCGACAACTTCCTGCACGACTTCGACTTCGGCATCGGCCACGACGTCCCGCTCTTTCAGCGCACCGGCGATTATGAGCTGACTCGCTCGCTGCGCCCAACGCTGCTGGGGCTGGCAAGCGTGGGGGAGATCAACGACCGCGTCGCCCGCCGCTTCGGGCTATTCCCCTCGATCTCCTACCACTGGGACATGCACGGCACAGGCGGCCAAACCGTGCGCACGGAGTTTCCCTATCTGCGCACCGCTGACTTCAGTTGGAACGTCGGCTTCGGCTTTGGTCCGGTTCATAGCGAAGAGCTTTCGGCGGAGATCAACAACGACACCGGATTGCGCGCAGCGATCACAGGCGAAGCGGGCTTCGTGTTTCTCAGCGTCGGCGTGAGCTATGGCCTTGAGTTTTACGAGGACGCGAGGCTTGAGGACTTCGAGCTGAACGTCTACTTGGGGCAGCCTCAGTACTACGGCAGCGTATTCGTCGGCTATCGCTTCTTGCGTCAGCCTGGCGAGCGCCGCGAGGCGATTCACCACAGCTTCACGATCGGCTTCCGCATCTTGGTGTAGGGGTGGAGTGGGATTCGAATGCTTGGTCGCTTGCTTGCTTGATTGGCACGGGGTGGTGGCGCATCGGCTACGCTCTTCGATATCGCATCAAGGCTTGCGCTTCTTGCGTACAAAAGCTAATAGCCGTGGTTTGATTCAGGCCATCAGAGCCCAGCAAGCGACTAGGAAGCACCATGGCGAGCAATCTGCCGAATCACGGCATTGGCCAGAGCCAACCCAGCGAAATTCACGCACGCGAGCAAGCTGAAAAGCAAGGCCAGTCGATCGGCGCCAACGTGATTCGACGCGAAGGCCGCGAGAAAACCACTGGCGAAGCGCGCTATCTCGACGACTATCCCAGCACTGGCGTGTGGGTCGGCGGCACGATCCGCACCACGCTGCCCGCGTGCAAAGTCAACGCTATCAACTTCGATCCGAGCTTTGACTGGAAGAGCGTCGCTGTCGTCACCGCAAAGGACATTCCCGGCCCGAACTGCATCCCGCTGCTGATCGAGGATCAGCCGGCGCTGGTCGATGGCATCAGCCGCCATCCCGATGAGCCCGTCGTGCTGATCGCTGCGCCCGATAAGGAGACGCTCGGCCACGCGCTCAAGGCGTGTACCCTCGATTGCGAAGAGCTTCCAGCGATCCACGATCTCGACGATTCGCTCAACTGCAAAGTGAAGCTGCACGGTGACGACAACGTCTTCAAGCGCATCACTATCAAGCGCGGCGACGCTGCAAGCGCCATGCAATCCGCAGCCCACGTGCTTGAAGGCGAATACACCTTCGGCGCGCAGGAGCAGCTTTACATCGAGCCACAAGGCATGCAGGCCGTGTGGAGCGATGCGGGCGTTCACCTGATCGGCTCGATGCAGTGCCCTTACTATGTTGTGAAGGGCATCGCCAAGCTTTTGGGCCTTGAGCCTGCGCAGGTTCGCGTGCAGCAAAGCACGACCGGTGGGGGATTCGGCGGCAAGGAAGATTACCCGAGCGTGATCGCGGCGCACGCGGCGCTGCTTGCGCGCAAGTCTGCTCATCCCGTGCGCCTGACCTACGATCGGGTCGAAGATATTCGCGCGACGCCCAAGCGTCACCCTGGCCGCGTACGCATCAAGTCAGGCTTCGATCAGAATGCGAAGCTCGTAGCGCTTGAGATTGATTGCGTGCTCGATGGCGGCGCGTACTGCACGCTCAGCCCGGTGGTGCTCTCGCGCGGTGCGATTCACGCGGGCGGGCCTTACGATTGCCCGAACACCGAAATTCTCGCGCGCGCGGTCGCAACGAACTCGCCTCCTCACGGCGCATTCCGTGGCTTTGGCGCGCCTCAAACGATCTACGCGATCGAGACGCACATGGATGTGTGCGCGAAGAAGCTTGGTGTTGATGGGATTGATCTTCGCCGCCGCAATCTTGTGCGCGCGAATGGCGTGCTTTGCACCGGGCAGAACGTGGGCGACGATGCATGGGCCGAGGAAGCGCTTGATACGGCGCTGCAACGTTCGCGCTTCTATGAGAAACGCGAGGCATATGCTGCGATGAATCGGATCGCTTCAAGCTCGACCGAGAAGGAGAACTTCAAGCGTCGCGGGATCGGGCTAGCACTCTTCCATCACGGCGCAGGCTTCACGGGCATCGGCGAAGTCAGGCTCGCGAGCATCGTTTCGATTCGCGGAAACAGCGACGGCACTGTTACGCTGCTCTGCTCGCAAACCGAGATCGGTCAAGGCACGCGCACGATTCTTGCGCAAACCGCAGCCGATGGGCTCGGCATTCCCGTCGAGTGGGTGTTGACGGAAGATCCTGATACGAAAGATGCACCGAACAGCGGGCCGACGGTCGCCTCACGCACCGCGATGGTCGTTGGCGGACTCTTCTACACCTGCGGCCAGATGCTACGCGCCGAAGTTGAAAAGCGCGTTGGCCGATCGCTCGCGACCGCCGACGTGCTGCGTGTCGCAATCGCTGAGATCGCTGCGAAGGAAGAACTCAAAGTCTCGCACCAGTACAAGCAGCCTTCGGACATGCACTGGGATGAGGACACCTATCAGGGCGACGCGTACGCCGCGTATGGCTGGGCGTGCTACGTCGCCGAGGTCGAGGTGGACACGCTGACCGGCGAGGTCAAGCTGCTCGACTTCACCGCCGTGCAGGAAGTCGGCCGCGTGATCAACCCGATCTTCGCCTATGGCCAGATCGAGGGCGGCGTCGCGCAAGGTCTCGGCTGGGCGATCTTGGAGAACGTGGTGTACAAAGATGGCCGCGTGCAGAATCCGACGATGACCGATTACATCGTACCGACCTCGAAGGACACGCCGAAGATCGACGTGATCTTCTTGGAGCATCCGCACCACCGCGCGCCGCACGGCGCCAAGGGCATCGGCGAGCTCCCCATGGACGGCCCCGCGCCCGCCGTCGTCAACGCCCTGCGCGACGCGCTCGGCGTCAGCTTCACGCACATCCCGGTGATCCCGGAGATCATCCTCCCCGCGCTGGAAGGCGCGGAGTAGCGCACACGCGTTGTGGTATCATGCGCAGAGGCGGGCCACAGTGTGAGGGTGTAGAGATGAGTGAAACTCAACAAGCCGGGAAGTTTGATCCGCTGGTGAGGTGGATCAGTGCGCGCCGCACGCGCATTGCGGGCGTGATCGAGGGAATCGGGATCTTCTTGCTCAGTATGATCGGCGCGCTGATGTTGCTTGAGACGGGCTTTACTTCTGCGCTGGAAGTTGTGGGTTGGCGGGCGCAGGGAACCAACGGCGGGGCGATGCTCGTGATTGCGCTGACCGTGATGTTCTGCGCGGCTTCGCTTTCGCGCGCGCCGACGCTGACCTTGAGCGCTACCCTTACCAGTCTGGCGATGCTCACGGGCATCATTGCGGCTGGCAGTGGGTTCGGCGCAGTGCGAGATGAGCTTTTTGCAGGCATGCAGAATGCGGCGGGGTTGAGCCTGCTGTTTGCGCTCTTCTTCGCGGCTCTCGCAGGCAGGGTGATCGCCATGCGCATGAAGCATGCGGTTCTCGCTCTGGTCGTGCTGATCGTTTCGGTGGGGCTTGCTGTGGTGACTCCTTTCGCCGCTTACATGAAATTGGTGAAGGGCGCGATGGGCCATTCCGTCGGCATGAGCGATAATGTTTTGGGTCTGCAAACGTGGCACCTCTTAGTCGCCTACTTCTCGCCGATCACGCTCTACATCGTGGTGTCGTGGTATACGCGCCAGGCGAGTGTTCAGTTGGGGCGCGCGGAGTAGCAGGTTGTTGGTGAAGCGTCATTATGAGCGCAGCGAAGAGTCGGATTGCTCGTTCTCGCACCCGCTCCAAGGAGCACTGCTTGTCTTCACCCTCGAAGAGGTAGCTCGCGGTAGAGTAGGGAGCGGTGGAGGCCGCTCCCTACTCTACCGCGAGGCAGTCTCTTCTCTCATACGAGAAGTCACATGCCCGCGCGAGCGCTCTTTCCGAGCGAGCGCGAGCTGCAACGCATCCCACGCAACCGAACCTTCTGCTCCGCCACGGGAAGACGTCAGCGTGCGGTGGGAGTCGGAACTGGCATGAACGGCATTTCCTTTCGGCTCGCGGATTGCCAGCCGCTCTCGGCGTAAGCTTTTCGCTCTGCGGAGCTCGTGGTTTGCATGTAGGGGCGCGGTTGCGTCGCTGGGCAGGGGCAGCGGGCTCGGTCAGGTGGTCATATGCCAGCGTGGGATTTGAAGGCTTGGGTGAAGTCGTCGAAGCCCTGTTTGAGATCTGCGAGGAGCTCGTCGCCGTGATCGAGTGAGCCTTGGCGTGCGGCTTCCTCTAGCAAGCGCGCGAGGGCGTGCATGCGCGATGCGCCGATGCTGCCACTCGAACCCTTGAGCTTGTGCGCTGCTTGCACGACATCCGGCGCATCACCCTGCGCGAGTCCAGTGCTAATCTGTTCGAAGGCCAATGGCGTCGCTTCAGTGAAGAGCAGGAAGAGCTCGTCAAGTAGCTCCGGCTGGGCCTCACGCGCGAGTTCCATCAGCATTTCAATCACCTCAAGATCGAGCACGGACTTTAAAAGCGCTTCTTCGTGGGCTGGTTCCCACGCGGCGGGTGCAGGGCTATGCGAACCTGTGGTTGCTGCTTCAAGCTCGGCTTGAGTTTCGTTCTCGCCACTCGCGGGCGCTTGTGCGCTCGACCATTTGCTCAGCATGGCGGCGAGCGCCGAATCCACCACGGGCTTCGCGATGTAATCATCCATGCCCGCAGCCAAGCAGCGCTCGCGATCTCCTTGCATCGCGTTGGCGGTCATTGCGATCACGGTAAGATGCTCGCCCGAGTCATCTTCGAGCTCGCGTTTGCGCAGTGCGCGTGTGGCTTCGAAGCCGTCAAGCTCGGGCATCTGGCAGTCCATCAGCACGATGTCGTATTCGAGATTGGCGAGCAGCTCAAGTGCCTCGCGACCATTCGCAGCCAGATCGACGCGACAAGAGAGGTTCTCCAGCATGCGTTGCGCAACCATCTGATTGACCGCGTTGTCCTCAACCAAGAGCACGCGCAGGTTGAGCTGGCTAAGCTTTTGCTTCACGCTGCCAAGGCCTGACAGTGTCTCGCTGCGCCCGCTCTCGCTCTTTGAGCCTTGGGCTTTTCGCGATGCTTCGACGAATTGTCGGCGCCGGAATGGGAGGGGCAAGAGCGCTGTCACGCCGAGCGCTTTGAATTCCTCAGCCTGCGCGCGTTTGCGTTGAGCGAGCGTGAGGATGACGATCCGCGCATCGGGGAAGCGTTCGCGGATGCGCAGGGATTGCAGTCGCTCTTTGCCTTCGCCGCTACCCCACCAGTGATCTAAGACGAGCAAGGTGTTTTGAGGATTGGATTGCGCGTGCGAGACGAGCCATGCTTCCACGCCGTCGCGGCTAAGCGTGTCGATCGTGCGGGCAGCTTCTTTGAGCAGCTCGACGACCATCTGCTCGGTCTGTTGCCGCTCGATGCACACGCCCGCGTCAATCATTCCATGCATCGTCGTCATGTGCGCGCGCCTGTCGGACTGCGTGGCGCCCTTGTCGAACGCGATGTGCAGCGAGAAGCGGGACCCGACGCCGACTTCGGACTCAACCTCAATCCTGCCATTCATCAACTCAGCGAGCTGCTTGGAGATCGCCAGCCCGAGGCCGGTTCCGCCGTAGCGCCGCGTGGTTGAAGCATCGGCTTGCGTGAAGGAACCGAACACGCTGGCAAGGCGATCCGGCGGAATGCCGATACCGGAGTCTTGCACGGAGAAGCGCAGGCTCGCGCTCGAATCGCTCTCGTGCTCCAGCTCGACGTTCAGATAGACCATGCCCTTCTCGGTGAACTTCACGGCGTTGCTCAGCAGGTTGGTGACGATCTGCCGCACACGGCCAGCATCGCCGATCAGCAAGCGCGGCACGTCAGGCGCGACTCGCACCGGGAACTCAAGCGCCTTCGAGCGCGCGTTGCTGGCGAGCAGGTCTGCGGTGTCTTCAACTAGATGGTGCAGGTCAAAGGGCGCGGGCTCGATCACCATGCGGCCAGCTTCGATCTTCGAGAAATCGAGGATGTCGTTGATCACTGTGAGCAGCGAGTTTGCCGAGGTGCGGATGATCTCCGCGTATTCCTTCTGAGTTTCGTCGAGCGTCGTATCCAAGAGCAGACCGGTCATGCCAATCACGCCGTTCATGGGAGTACGAATCTCGTGGCTCATGTTGGCCAAGAACTCGCTCTTCAAACGGTTGGCTTCGAAAGCAGCTTCGCGCGCGAGCACGAGCTCGGTGATGGAATGCGTCACCAGGATCACGCCGCCGACGGCTCCGCTTTCGTCGCGCCAGGGGTGAAGCGCCCACTTGAGAATGATCTCGCTGCCATCGCCACGCTTGAGTCGATCTTCGGGATTGTTCAAGACGTGGCCGCTCAAGGAGCGGGAAATGTGGAAGGCCCAATGCCCCGCAAGGTCCGGTATCTGCTCGGCAAAATCGTGACCGGCGAGCTCTTCGCCTTCTAGGTTGTAGTCCTCCACCCACTTCTTGCTGTGGGCGATGTAGCAGAGATCGCGGTCAAGCATGGCCATCGCGACCGGTGCGTTGACGATGATCTCGCGTAGGAGCTGGCGCTCTTGCTCAAGCGATTGGTTGTTGCGCTCAATCTTGCGAGCGTATTCGGAAAGCTTGTCCGCTGCGATTCGCGCATCGGTCACGTCCATCAGGGTGCCCGAAAGCCCCTGCACCTCGCCTGATTCACCATGCGTTGGCAGCGCATAGACTTCGACCCAGCGAAAATCACCACCCTGCGTAATGTAGCGGAGCTGATGACGACAGACTTCTTTCGTGCCATCGAAGAGCGGCTGCATCAAGCTTTCGTTGCGTTGCTGATCTTCTGGGTGAACGAAGTCCGCGAGCGCTTGGCCAAGCGAGTCTTCGACATGAAAGCCAGTGATCTCCTGCCATGCCGGATTGAGGAAGACGAGCCTGCCGTCGGCGTCGGTTTGGAAGATGACTTCCTGAAGGTGCTCGACCACCGAGCGGTAGCGCAACTCGCTCGCAGCCAGCGCGTCTTCAGCTTCTTTGCGCGCGGTGATGTCTTCCGCGACGCCTGCCAGGCGTTGGATTTCCCCTTTGCTATCGAGGATCGGGACGCTGCGATGGGAGATCCAGCGCACATCTCCATCCGGTCGCACGATGCGGTATTCGAGGACGCGCTTCTCTGCCTTGTAGCGCTCCGCGGGCCACTCTCGTCGCGATGCGATTTGCTGGAGCACGCGCTCGCGGTCGGCGTCGTGAATGCTTTCAAGCCATTGCTCGGGGCGCGCCATGATGGATTCGGCGGGAATGCCCCAGATGCGCTCGAAGCCAGGGCTGACGTACACCGTCTCGCGTCTTTGCACGTCGAAGATGGTGTAGGCTTGGGGGACGTTGTCGGCAAGCTGCGAGAATTGCGCGTTGGTCGTGACCAGCGCATCGTGAGTTGACTCGAGCTCTTTCACGCGCAGATTGAGTTCGGCGTTGAGAGCTTTGAGCTGTGCTCCGCGATCCTCAACGGCTTCTTCCAATCCGTCTTTGAGTTGCTTGAGTTCTTCCTCAACCAAACGGTGCTGATACACATCGCGCATGGCGATTACCAAGCCAACAACCACGCCTCCGAAGAAGAGCGGCATGGCGCTGCGTAAGGCTTGGCCGAGCACTTCGAATGTTTGAAACTTGTCCAGCATGAAGACCGTTGCTTCTGCAACGATTTGAACGCTGACGGAAATCAGAATCAGTCGCCAGCCGGGAGCTGTGTGCAGGCGAAAGCGAACTCCTAGCCACCAGAAGGCGACCACGAAGGCGAGTTGCACGCCTTGCTGAAGATACTCGAAGAACTCGGGGCCCATGCAAACACCCGTGATCGCTCGCCGCCGAAACAATGTTGTCGCCGCATGCGGCTAACGAGTCCATCTCGTCAACCGGCAATGCGCTGCCCGCAGAGCGTGGTTAGACTCGCGTTGAAGAGCGAAGAAGATGATGAACTGATGCAATGAAGCACGCAGGTTGCTCGCAGCCTCAATGACGGACCCGGCAAACATTGATTCTCATTTTCAATCTGCTCGAGCGCCCAACCTTTCGTTGCGTTGAATCGGCCAACCGACTCAGCCCCGCACTTGCGTTATTCTACTGAATCTCCCCGTAAAACAAGCATTTCCTCAAAGGCAAATGCCGAGTCTGAGCGCATCTAAGCGCAACGCAGGGCAGATCGAACTCTGCTGACAGAGCCGAGAAACTCGCAATTCCTAAAAGCGCAAAGCCAACACAGCGTGCTGGCCTTGCTCGTGATTCGCATGCTCTCGCGCAATCGCTACATCAGCGCGACGCCGCTCAGCTCGCGCAGGCGCTTGTGCGTGTAGCCGGAAAGCTGCGGGATGTTCTCCGCCGCTTGCTTGAAGATGCCTTGCGCGCTCAAGACATTCGTCGTGCTCGCCTCGGCGGCAGGTGCGACGCGCTCCAGCAGCTCTTGCAGGATCTCGGTGTCGGGCAGACCAGCGACGTCGTCGACAGCCTTGCGGAACGCCTGCAAGCGCCAGTCTTCATTGACGAAGCTGCCGTCTTTCTCGGCGTGCGTCTGGCCGGCGAGCGCGAAGTCGAGCTTCTTGCTCACGTCGTCGTTGAAGAGCGAGATGCCTCCCTTGAACTCCACCTTGTCAAGCACATCAACAAGCGCCTGGGGAACGTAGCCGTCCCAGTGGTTGTTGACGATGAAGAGCGTCTTGATCGCGCCCTTCTTGATCTTCTCGACCAGCGTCTTGATCGACGCTTCGCAATCGTCGATGCCGAAGACCAGCTCAACACCCTTGCGGTTCGGGTTCTTGTCAGCCGAGCGCTTGAAGTTCTTGAACTCCTGCTTGGGCTCTTCATCTTCACGCGCGATTGCTGCGATGTTCTTGGCGCTAAGACCTTCCGAGAAGAGGCGCTTCATCAGGAAGAGCTCTTCCACCGTTTGCGCAGCGCTCACCACCACGGCCAGCGAATCCGCGCCCTTATCGAGGTGCGACTTGAGGCGCTCGCTCAGCGAGACGTAGCTGGAGTTCCAGCCGGCGAACTCATCTTCCTTCGTGCGCGGCTGCTGCAAGCGATCCGCGCGGTTGATCCAGTGGTAGTTGGTGCGAGCACCGTTGCAGATCCACCAGCCGTTCACTTCCTTGTTCTCCTCGGCCATCACGCGCTTGACGCCGCCCTTGAGCGAGTCGTAGCGGACAGCGCAGCCGCGCGAGCAGAGGTTGCAGACGCTCGGGTTCTCGTCGAGCGACCAAACGCGCGCTTGATAAAGGAAGTCGTGATTCTTCAGCGCGCCCACCGGGCAGACCTGCACGACGTTGAGATCGATGTCGTTGTCGATCGGCTCGCCGGGGAAGGTGTCGATGGTGGTGCGGTCGCCTCGGTTGACGAAGGCCAGCTCGCTCATGCCGCTGATCTCGTCGCTGAAGCGAATGCAGCGCGAGCACTGAATGCAGCGCGTGCCGAAGAAGTCGATCGTCGGGCCAAGCTGCTTGATGTGGCTCGCCTGCTTCTTCTCTTCAAAGCGCGTGTAGTCGCGGCCGAAGTCGAAGGCGTAATCTTGCAGACGGCACTCGCCAGACTTGTCGCATTCCGGGCAGTCGAGCGGGTGATTGATCAGCAGGAACTCCTGCACGCCGTTTTGGATCTTGTGAACGGCTTCAGACTTCGTGTCGACCTCGATGCCGTCGCGCACCACGTTGGTGCAGGCGGTGGCGGGCATGGTCATCTTCTGGCCGCGCATTTCTTGCGTGATGTTGACGAAGCACATGCGGCAGTTGCCGGAGACGCTCAGGCCTGGGTGCCAGCAGTAGTGGGGGACGTAGTGCTCGCCCTGGTCGCGCTGATCAGGATACTTCAGGTAGGTGTAACCCTTTTCGCCGCTCTCGCCTTCGGCTTCAACTACGCCACCGGTGTGCTCGCCGTTGACGCCATAGTTTGGCGCTTCGATACGTCCAAGTTTCAGCAGCTCGCCCAGCAGGTTTGCACCTGCAGGCAGCATGAACTCTTCGCCATCGACGATTACTTTGGCCAGTTTGACTGCTTCGCTCATCGTGCTCTCACCCCTGTGCGGCGTCATTGATGAAGATCGAGCGTGGTATCTCGCAATACGTGCGCCTCTTCGAGTGTCGATAACTCGTATCACGCTTGCGGATGGCTCGTCCTGATCGCAGAATAACCTCGTGGAAGCCAAGACGCACTATTGGATCACCCGCTTTCTTCTTCTCGCGATTGTTCTGCAGTTCGCGAGCGGTGGACGTGTTTTCCATATTCACGTAGATGGCTCGGGCGATGATCACGTTCACGCCTCACTCTCCGGCTGCTCCGACGAGCGGGAATCTGATCACACTCACGCGCACTCCCACGGAAGCTGCACGCATTCGCACGCGGGTGAATCGGAGTGTGAAAGCGATAGCGATTCTGACTCAAGCGATTCTGACGAACTCGTTGAATCGCACCACCACCACTGCCTCTCCCATTGCATGCGCTCCTTGCCCGGTGAATTTTCATCGACCGCGCGGGAATTGCAGATCATCACCATCGAATGGCAACTTCCTAGCGTGAACGCAGCGCCTTTGGGCGAACGTGTTTGCGAGCTTGAACTTTTGCCGGACCGATTGTCGCGACCGCCGCCAAGAGCGCTCGAATTCGCTGCGACTGGACGCGATACGCTCGCGCAATGTTCGCGCCTTCTACTTTAACAACTCCTCTTCAGCACATCTGCGAAGTCACGTCGTGTGACTTTGCGTCAAAGCTGTTAGAGGAGATTTTTCATGCGCACAGCACCAAGACTGCGAGCCAAGCAAGCGCTTGCAATTCCCACGGTCATCGCAGCCCTCGCCATTTTGAGCGGCTGCCAAACATACGAGGCAATGCCCCTCGATCTTGATAAGGCCAAGCGGGAGCGCCAGGCGCGCTCGCTGGACAATCATGAGTTCCAGCAATTCGCTAAGCAGCTCGAAGAGGCAACGCTGACGCAACGCGTCGGCGAGGGCGATCCGCTTAGCCGTTCAACAGAAGAGCAATTCTCGGTCGAAGATGGACTGGCGATGTGGGAGGCGGAAGCCGTCTGCCTCTTCTTCTCCCCCGATCTGCGCAAGACGCGCATCGCAGCCGGTATCCCCTACGCCTCGTGGCAGGAAGCGGGCAAGCTCGACAATCCCACGCTGGGATTCGATCTCAAACACATCTTTGAGAACATCTCGAATCCCTGGGTGATCGGCGCTGCGATTGGCTTCAGCTTCCCTCTCTCCGATCGACGCGACATGGAACGCGCTGCCATCTACGCTGAATACGGCGTTGCCGTCGCGGAGGTGCTGGAAGCCGAGTGGATGACGGTGGCTGAGCTTCGCCGCATGTGGGTGGACTTCTCGGTGCTCGCGCAACGGCGCGCAGCAGTTGAGGAGATCGTCGCGGAAGTGGGTGAGCTCGCGCGCATCGCGGATCGCTTGCAGGAAGCCGGCGCGTTGAGCGTTGTTGATGCTCGCAGCTTTCAGATTCAGCTCGCCACGCTGCGCAACGATCTCGCGGATCTCGACAATCAACGCGAGGTCTTGCGCACGAAGCTGCTCGCCGCGATGGGCCTGCTGCCCGAAGCGGAAATCGAGCTTCTGCCTGACGCTTCGCTGCGCAGCGCCGGGCTGATTCGGGCGGACGAGCACAAGCTCGCGCTTGAGCAGCGCTCACCTACATTGAAGAAGCTAGCAGCCGAACACACTGCCGCTGAGCGCGCACTTGAGCTGGAGATCGAAAAGCAGATCCCTGACTTCGGTCTCGGTGGCGGCTACGAAAACGAAGCTGGCACCTCGAAAGCAGGGCTTGGCTTCGGCATTCCGCTGCCCATCTTCGATCTCAACGAGCAAGCGATTGCCGAGGCAATGGCGAAGCGCGAGGTGACCTGGGCCGCCTACAACGCGGCATGGGAGCGCGAGATCAATCAGCTCGCAATTGCCAAGCAACGCGTGCATCTCGCTGACGCGCAGATCGAGCGATTGGGAGAATCCATCGCGCCGATCCTCGACCGCCAGCTCAGTGATCTGCAAGCGCTGGCGAAGCTCGGGCAAATCGATGCCTTGATGACCCTCGACACGCTGGTGCGACGCTACGAGTTGAAGCAGCGCGTGATCGATTCGCGCGCCGAATCGCTCGCAGCATCGATTGAGATCAGCGTGCTGATCGGCCCGCCGCAAAAGCTCTCGCCATGGCGGAGCGTTCCCGGCCAAGAGCCATGGATGAAGTAGCGCATCGCGCTCCGTCCCACCAAACAAAACTGCAACTCTCCTGAAGGAGTGAAGATGAATTCTATCCTGCGCACATGCGCATACTCTCTGCTCGCGAGCATCGCGCTGCTGGCCTTCAGCGCTTGCTCCGAAGAAGCACCACCACCCGCCGCTGATACCGGCGAGATGGACTCTCACAACGACGAGCCGATGGGCGACGGTCCTTCTAATCGCATCGACATTCCTGAAGCCGTGCGCACGAATCTCGGCATTACCTTTGCGACGGTTGAGCGACGCGATGTTGAGAACACCCTGCGCGTGCCCGGCAGCTTCGAGCTGGCAGCGGAAGGCATGCACCACTACACCGCAAGCTTTGCGGGCTTCGTGCAGCTCGCCGATGGCCTGAGCGAGTACGGCGTGGTCAAGCAGGGCCAGCTTCTCTACACGCTGGATGCGCCGATCTACTACGAGATACGCAATACCATTCTCGCCGAGCAGATTGAGCTCGAGAACGTCGCGCTGGATCGCCCTCTGATTGAGGCGGAGATTGAGTACGCGCGAGCAGCAGCCAATCCCTTGCTCTTTGAAGGCCGGCGGGAAGCCATTCGCGCCCTTGCGGAACCAGGGGAGGCCCACCGTAAGTCACTAGAAGCGGCGATTAGTTTGTGGCGTGAACGTCTTGATGAGCTCAATGCTCTGAAGCAGGAAGGCGCGGTAGTCCTGAATGAAATCGCTGAAGCCAAGGCAAAGATCGCTAGCCTGCAGACCGAAATCGCAGCGACCGAAGAAGAGCACTCTGGCCGCGCACTAGCGCTGGCCGAGATAGATGCAGAAGAGCTCGCTGCTAAGCGAGAGCTGCCCTTGGCGGAATCAAAGCTCCAAGCATTGGACATTGAAGTTGCGAAGGCTGAGCGCCGGTACCAACAAGCCCTCTTACGCGCCGCTTCACGCGTTCGCATGAGTGTTGCCGAACTGACTGCCGAAGATGCCAGCGGCACGCCGCAATGGAAGCGCTTCGCAACCATCGAAGTGCGCGCGCGCAAGAGCGGCATCGTGAGCGAATTCCCGATCAACGACGGCGCGTGGGTCGAGCAAGGTGCAGACATCCTCGACGTGCTTGATCCCTCAGCAATCCGTTTTCGCGCGCGAGTGCAACAGGTGGATATCCAAAAAGTCGCAGCAGCGCTGGCGTCGAACAACGTGAGTGCAGGCGAAAGTGTGATCGCTGCAAGGCTCATCGCGCCCGGCACGAGCGATGCTTTCATCGACTGCACGCTGCGTCCCGTCCCATCCGGCGATCCAGAAATGCGGACCTTTGACCTTCTCGCCTACCCGACCGAGATGCCCGCATGGGCGCAAGTCGGCGTGCGCACCTCGCTTGAACTCGCGCTTGCGGGCGATGGCGAAGAATCGCTGATGATCCCGCGCGATGCAGTGATTCGCGATGGTTTGAAGGACATCGTGTTTCGTCGCGATCCATGGGACGACGAGAAGGTGATTCGCATCGAGCCGATCTTCGGTCGCGTGAGCGGCGAGTGGATCGAGATTCTCAGCGCAGTCGCACCGGGCGATCAAGTCGTCCTCGGCGGCATCTATGAGCTGAAGCTCGCGAGCGGAACTAGCGAGCAACTCAAGGGCGGCCACTTCCACGCGGATGGCACCTGGCATGAAGGGGAGCACTAAGGGGAGAAGTAAGTCCTCTTGGAGCGTGCAGAAGCGCCGTCATTCCGACAGAGCGCGAAGCGCGACGAGGAATCACCCTTGCGGAAGATACTGCTCATCTCGATTGCTCACCAATCGCTCTTCTATGAGCGCGACGAGAGCAAAGGCAGAAGCACTACTTCTTGGCAGGGAGATTTCTCCGCCTACGGCGTTCGAAATGACGCGCCGTGCGTCCGCTGCAAGTGCAACACACTTCCTCACCGTGCCTCTAAAAGGAGTTCCCATGCTCAAGCGAGTCATCGCATTCTCGCTCAAGCAATCGCCGCTCGTGCTATTCATAGCGGGATTGCTCACGCTCTACGCGGGCCTTAGCCTCAACAAAATGCCCATCGATGTGTTCCCTGAATTGAACGCCCCAACCGTGGTCGTGATGACCGAAGCCGGCGGCCTCTCAGCCGATGAAGTTGAAAACTACGTTACCGTGCCGGTTGAGTCCGTGGTCAACGGTTTGCCCGGCGTGCGCAGAGTGCGTTCGTCAAGCGCAATCAGTTTGTCGATCGTGTGGGTCGAGTTCGACTTCGGCGAAGACATCTACAAAGCGCGTCAGCTCGTCAGCGAACGACTAGACAGCGCGCGCGAAGTCCTACCCGAACAAGTCCACACCGAGATCGCTCCGATCAGCTCAATCGCCGGTGAGATCATGCTGATCTCGCTTAGCGGTGATAGCTCGAAGGGCGAGCCAGCGTCGCCCCTCGAACTGCGATCCTTCGCTGAGTTCGAGCTGCGCAACCGCTTGCTCGCCGTGCCCGGCATCGCGCAAGTTGTGGCGATTGGCGGCGAGCTGCCCGAGTACCAAGTCAACGTCAAGCAGGACAAGCTGCGCGACTACGGCCTGACGATTCAAGACGTGATCGAAGCAACTGAAGGCGCGCACTCAACCGACAGCGCCGGCTACTTCGTCAACGTGCAAGGGCTTGAGCTGCCGATCCGCCAAGACGCGCGCGTGAAGTCCGTGCAAGACATCGCGGACACGATCATCCGCGCGAAAGATGGCAGCTCGATTCGCCTTGGCGAAGTCGCAGAGATCGCGCTGCAAGGCGCTCCCAAGCGAGGCACCGGCGCTGAAGGCGGAGAATCCGCCGTGGTGATTTCCATTCAGAAAGCGCCGGGCACGAACACGCTTGGCTTGACCGACAAGCTCGACGCCGTGTTCGAGCAAACGCAAAACGCGCTGCCTCCCGGCATGAAGCTCAACGTGCATGTGATGCGTCAATCCGATTTCATCGGCGTGTCAATTGACAACCTGGTTCATGTGCTGCGCGACGCCGCGATCTTTGTGGCGATCGTGCTGATCCTCTTCTTGATGAACGTGCGCACGACGATCATTACGCTGACCGCGATCCCGCTGAGTTTGGGGCTTTCGCTCTTGTTGCTCTGGTTCTGGGGGCTAACGATCAACGTGATGACGCTTGGAGGATTGGCCGTCGCGATTGGCGAGCTCGTCGATGATGCGATCATCGACGTCGAAAATGTCTTCCGAAGATTGCGGGAAAACGCCGGGCTGCCGGAGCATCAGCAGCGAGAGAAGCTGCGCGTGATCTTCGATGCATCGAACGAGATTCGCAGTTCGATTGTGTTCGCCACGATCATCATCACGCTCGTCTTCGTGCCGCTGCTTTTCTTGAGCGGCCTCGAAGGGCGCTTCTTCCGCCCGCTGGGAATCGCGTACATCACGTCGATTCTCTGCTCGCTGGTTGTCGCGCTGACGGTCACGCCTGCCATGTGCCGCTACTTGCTGAACTCGAAGCGCTTCAAGCAGGAGCGCGAGGGCTTTCTGGTGCGCGGCATGAAGTGGGTGTACCGCCCGATGCTTAAGTTCTGCATCAAGCTGCGTTACGTTGTGCTGGTGCTCGCATTCGCTACCAGCGGTTGCGCGCTCTGGCTGGGCTCGACCTTCGGCACGAGTTTCTTGCCAGAGTTCAACGAGGGAACATTCACCGTCTTCTTGATGGCTCCCCCCGGCACATCGCTGCCGGAGAGCGATCGCTTGGCGCGAGGTGTCGAGAAAGAGATCGCGAAGATCGAAGGCGTGCGCGCCGTTGTTCGCAGAACAGGGCGAGCCGAACGCGATGAGCACGCGGAACCCGTAAGCTCCAGCGAGATCGAAGTCAGCGTCAAGCAAGGCTTTGCGAAAGCCGATGTGCGCGCTGAGATCGATCAAGTGCTCGGCAAAATCCCCGGCATCACCACGATGGTTGGCCAACCGATTGAGCACCGCCTCTCGCATATCTTGAGCGGCACACCGGCAGCAATCGCGATCAATGTTTACGGCGATGACCTCGACGTGCTGCGAACGATCGCCAAAGAAATCGAAGTTGAACTCAAGCAAGTACCGGGCGCGCGCGATGTAGCGGCCAATCGCGAAGTCATGATCACCTCGCTGCCGGTTGAATATCGCCACGACAAGCTGGCCGAGTGGGGACTGACTCCCGCGGAAGCAGCGCATCAGTTGAGCGCAGCCTTCTACGGTCACAAAGTGGCGAGCGTGAATCAGGGGATCAAGCTCTACGATCTCGTCGTGCGTCTCGCGCCGGAAGAGCGCAAGCGCATCGATGATCTCAAGGGCTTTTTACTCACCACGCCAAGCGGCGCGCAGGTACGTCTGGATGAAATCGCGCGTGTTGGGATCGAGCGCAGCTCCAACTTGATCGCGCGTGAGAATGGCAGACGCAAGGCCGTCATCTCCTGCAATGTGGCCGAGGGCTACAATCTCGGTCACCTCGTCGCAGCCGTGCAGGAGAAGGTGAATCCGATTGTCGCCAAGCATCGCTACACCGTTCACTACGGCGGGCAGTTCGAAGCGCAGCAATCGGCGAGCAAGACGATCCTGATGATGGGCGCTGGCGTTGGCGTGCTGATTCTGCTGCTGCTGAATCTCGCGCTCGGTAGCTTGCGCGGCTCGCTGCTGGTGATGGTGAATCTGCCGCTGGCGATCATCGGCGGGATCGCTGCGATCTTCATTGCCGAGTCGCCGAACGTGATCACGAATGCGAGCGCGCTGCTTGGATTCAGCAACGATATGTACGTTGCGCCGGTGATCTCGATTGCGAGTCTCGTGGGCTTCGTGACGCTCTTCGGGATCGCGGTGCGCAACGGGATTCTGCTCGTCAATCACTACCACTACCTTATGGAGGAAGATGGCCTCAGCCTGCGCGAGTCGGTGACTTTGGGAAGTGAAGAGCGCCTCGTGCCGATCCTGATGACCGCGCTGACCGCCGTGCTTGGCCTTGTGCCGCTTGCGATGGCTGCGGGCGAGCCGGGCAGCGAGCTGCTTGCGCCGCTGGCGGTGGTCGTGCTAGGCGGGTTGATTACTTCGACCTTCCTGAATCTCGTCGTCGTGCCCGCGGGCTACATCGCCTTCGGCAAGCAACGCAAGCGCCATGATGGCGATGACTTTGACCAGCCGGAGCAAGGCTCGCTGGAGCAGCCTCCATTGCTTGCACCTGAAATCTCAAACGCAGACTGATGCATTGCGTATCAGTCTCCATGCACAGAATCTTGAAACCTGAAACCGGGCAGATGCCCAAAAAACGGAGAACCACATGAAGACACTGCTAACTGCTCTCGCACTCGCTTCTTTCAGCCTCGGCCTTGCTGCGTGCGGCGACGATGCTGGAGCCGATCACGATCACGATCATGGCGACCACGAACACAAAGAGGGCGACGGCCACGACCACGACCACGAAGACGGCGAGCACGACGAGGACATGCACGCGGGCGAGCATCATGATCTCGGCTCGCTAACGGTCGGCAGCGCTACCTTCACGCTGACCCAAATCGGCGAAGTCACGCAGGGCAAGAAGGAGCAAGTGCTCGAACTGCAAGCTGCTGGCGACACTCGCCCCGAAGGCGATTTCTTCGTCTACCTTGGCGACAAGATGGGCAAAGAGCTGGGAGCCCGCGCTAGCTTCCACTTCGACGCCAAGAATGGCTCCGCTCACGTTCACCTTGAGCTGCCCAAGGAACTGCCTGCCGAAGCCCAGATTTGCTTCGTGAAGGCCGGCGCTACGCCGGTCATGGTCGCTGCCAAAACCAAGTAGGCGTGATCTTTCCCATTGCAAACCGGGTGTGTTGTGGCAACGAACGCACCCGGCTTGCAATTCTCGTTGAGTTGAAGAAAAGCGCGGCTTGTTCTCTAAAATTGCGCTTGAAGCGAGGCCCCTCGCTTAGAATCCTGCGGCAGTTGCGCTCTTCAGTGCAGCGACATGCTCTGGGCGCGTATTGAATTCAGTGAAAGCCGCACGATGGCCAAAGAAACCTTGCTCATTGTTGAAGACGACCAGACAAGCGTTCACATTCTGGGCGCGATGCTTCGCGACTACGAGTTTGACGTTGCCTGGGGCAAGAATATCGAAGAGGCGCTCTCGCTCTCGAAGTCCCGACGAATCGCATTGGTGCTTTGCGACCAATGGCTGGAAGAAGAGCGCGGCACGGAGTTCGTGCGCCTGATGCGTGAGCTTGACGATCACGCCAACACGCCTGTCATCATGATGACCTCAACGGCAGATCAAGACGTCGTGAAAGAAGCCAAGTCCCTCAAGATCAGCGACTTCATCGTCAAGCCGATCGAGCCGATGCGCCTGCGCAAAGCGATCGCCAAAGCGATCAG
>Ga0213866_10000302_pt1 | contig 40906 bp, 40 predicted proteins | sample PICome_11_FD_160079 | JGI IMG/M metagenome (GOLD analysis project Ga0213866, IMG submission 160079) | Coastal seawater microbial communities near Pivers Island, North Carolina, United States - PICO284 | ecosystem: Environmental > Aquatic > Marine > Coastal | place: USA: North Carolina... | reverse complement strand
TTAAACGCCGGCGATTGGCCGGCGCGCGCTGAGACCGGCTTGCGGGTGATGGGCAAGGGCGGCAAGGCGCGCCATGTGCCGCTGCTGCCCATCATCCATCAGGCCATGCAGGATTATCTGGCGGCTTTACCTTTCGACCAGACAGAAAATGCGCCGCTGTTTCGCGCCGCGCGCGGGGGGCGGCAAAGCGCAAGACAGGTTCAGTCTATGATGGCGGCGCATCGACGCGCGCTCAACCTGCCCGACAGTGTGACGCCCCATGCGCTGCGCCACAGCTTTGCCAGCCATTTGCTGGCCGCCGGTGGCGATTTGCGAACCATTCAGGAATTGCTCGGCCACGCGCAACTTTCATCGACGCAAATCTACACGCAAGTGGACGCGCAAAGCCTGCTCGAGACTTACAATAAAGCCCACCCCCGCGCGAGGCGATAAGTTAAATCGGGGGGAATATCTGAAAATAGCGTCGTTGTCGGCATAAGTGGGGTGTGGTCATCTGGCCGCGTCGGAAGAACGCGGATAGACAGAGCGACACCCATGAATGAATTGCAAACATGCCCGATAACGAATTTGAATATTGAAGTTGAGCCGAAACGGGGCGACTTTCTTGATATTACCGTCCCTGCTGCTGATATCAGTTATCGCATGACCGGAACAACACGGGCTGTGCTGGAAGGCTGGGAACAGCTTACGAAAAAGGACAAACCCTTTCGGTCTGAATTTCGACAGCAATTACCCAAATTGGCCTATTTGATACGGCGAAGAAACACGGCAGGGGAAAGATATCCCAATTTGAGCGACCTTGCGCCGGGTATCAATGCCGATTTCGCGCAAACCATTTCTGAACTGCCACGCCCCAAAGTGACTGAGCAAATACGCAGCTATTTATTGTGGGCGGACAAAATATGCGACAACAATTTGGGGCGAACAATAGACACAACTTATGCAAAGGATGGCTTCAACCCGGCTGGCATGATTGCCGCCGGCGTTTTGCATACGGGGGAGTATTCGTTTTTTTTGAAGGAATTGACGCGAAAAAAATTGCTGCGGCGCGCACAACATGGCGATGGGGAAAGATTCTGGCTGTCGCTCAACGGCATGCAACGCTGCGAAGAGCTGCGCGAAAGACAGGATAGAGCACTCCCTTGGTAAGGGAGAGGCCGGACGCGGATAGACGGAACCATAATAATGAGTGAATTGCCAAGATGCCTGATAACAGGAGCCATACACAGAACCGCTGGAGAACGCGGTGGCTATCATGACTTTATCATTGAGGAAGCCGGTATCAGCTATTGCACGACCAAGGAGTTTTGGGCGGATTTACGCGATGCACCCGGGCGTGCCGAGCTTGATGAGGCTCAAATGCGGAAACTCGCCTTTTGGATTAGGCAAAAAAACATGGATGGTGAAGAATATCCTGATTTGGCACAATTCTTCCCCGGCGACGCTAGAAGCAATATCGCGCGCACCATTCGTAATCTGGGCCACCCAACTGTGGAGGAAAGAATCGCCAGCTATTTGCTTTGGGCGGAAGCAAAATGCGGCGGTGAACTGGGAAAGCTTGTCGAGCATAGGTTGTCCGCCGATGGGATTGATTGGGCTGGAAGGATTGCAGCCTGCGCGGGGAACGGCATGGATTATTCGGCCTTTCTGCAACAGTTGGAGAAACAGGGATTGCTATGGATGCCTCAAGATGTCGGCCCGCAACAATACTGGCTAACCTTTGAAGGCATGCAGCACTGCGAAGAATTGCGGAAAAAAATCGCGCAATCGAAAAAAGTCTTTATGGCTATGTGGTTTGACAAGGGAATGGACCGGCTTTTCGAACATCTTGAAAAAGCCTGCAAGGAAGAACTTGGCTTTGAGCTGATACGCATTGACCGCAAGGAACACAACAACAAGATTGACGACGAAATCATTGCCGAATTGCGCGACTGTCGGTTGGTAATTGCCGATTTTACCTGCGCCGACGCTGGCAAAGCGCATCGTGGCGGGGTTTATTATGAGGCCGGTTTCGCCCGTGGCTTGAACAAGCATGTCATATCTACTGTGCGGCAGGATTGCATTAACAATCTGCATTTCGACACGCGCCAATTCCCGCATATTATTTGGGATAGGCAAGACGAGGATTTTATTATTCCCGACAGAGACGGCAAAACCCTTGGGCAGGCCGTGGTCGAGCGCATTAGAGCAATAGCCGCGGCCTAACCCCCCATATTCCCCACATAACCCCCCCTAAATATGCAGGGCGCGGTTATCGACGGCGAGGGCGGCTTCCTTCACCGCTTCGGTGAGGGTTGGGTGGGCGTGGCAGGTGCGCGCAATATCTTCCGCGCTGGCTGAAAACTCCATCGCCACGGCGGCTTCGGCAATCATGTCGCCGGCTTGCGCGCCGAGAATATGCACACCCAAAACGCGGTCGGTCTTGGCATCAGCCAGTATTTTCACAAAGCCGTCTGTTGTGCCATTCACCTTGGCGCGGCCATTGGCCATGAAGGGAAACTTGCCGACCACATAGGCCGTGCCGGCTTCTTTCAGCTCTTCTTCCGACTTGCCAACCCAAGCCACTTCCGGCGCGGTATATATGACGCCGGGAATGACATCATAATTGACATGCGCCGGTTTGCCCGCCAAATGCTCGGCCAGCGCAACGCCCTCATCTTCCGCCTTATGCGCCAGCATCGGCCCGGCAATGGCATCGCCAATCGCATAAATGCCATCAACCGAGCTTTTGAAATGCGCGTCGGTTTCCACCCTGCCAGCTTGGTCTTGTTTCACGCCCAGCGCCTCCAGCCCCAGCCCCGCCGTATAGGGGCGGCGGCCAATCGCCACCAGCACGCGGTCGGCGGTCAGCGTTTCTTCATCGCCCGCGCCACTGGCCGGCGCCACACTGACTTTAACTTGCGTCTTTTGCGCCACCGCACCGGTGACTTTTGTGCCGAGCTTGAATTTAATGCCCTGCTTTTGCAGCACACGCTGAAATTGCTTGGCCAGCTCGGCATCGACGCCGGGGGTGATGCGGTCAAGAAACTCAACCACCGTCACTTCCGCGCCAAGCCGCCGCCAGACCGAGCCAAGCTCCAGCCCGATAATACCGGCGCCGACAATCAGCAAATGTTTCGGCACATCGGGCAGTTCCAGCGCGCCGGTGGAGGAGACAATGCGGTCTTCGTCAATCTCAATGCCGGGCAGCGGCGTCACTTCCGAGCCGGTGGCAATGACAATGTTTTTGGCGGTCAAGGGGCGGGTGCTGCCATCGGGCAAGGCCACGGCCACTTGACCGGCCGCTTCAATACGCGCCTCGCCGATAATTTCTTCAACCTTGTTCTTCTTCAAAAGAAAAGTGACGCCTTGCGTATTGCCGTCAATGCCGTCTTGCTTATAGGCCATCATTTTTTTCAAATCGACTTTCACCGTGCCGACCGAAATGCCCATCGCCTCGGCATGTTTGGTCTCTTCCAGCACTTCGGAAGCGTGCAGCAGCGCCTTGGACGGGATGCACCCAACATTCAGGCATGTGCCGCCGGGCGCACCGCGCTTGTCGATACAGGCTACTTTCAGCCCCAATTGCGCCGCCCGAATGGCACAGACATAACCGCCCGGCCCGGCGCCAATCACCACAAGGTCGAAATTATCATTGCTGTTTTGGCTCATTTGGCTCATCTGGCTCCTTCTGCCTAGCGTTTATATATCGAGCAGCAGGCGTTCGGGTGCTTCCAGACACTCCTTCACCCGCACCAAAAATGTCACCGCTTCCTTGCCATCGACAATGCGGTGGTCATAAGACAGCGCCAGATACATCATCGGGCGCACCGCTACTTCGCCATTGACGACGACCGGGCGGTCTTGAATTTTATGCATGCCGAGAATCCCGCTTTGCGGCATGTTCAAAATCGGCGTGCTCATCAGCGAGCCATAAACGCCGCCATTGGAAATGGTGAATGTGCCGCCCTGCAAATCTTCAATCGCCAGCTTGCCGTCGCGCGCCTTGCGCCCCATATCGCCAATCGTCTGCTCAATTTGCGCCAGACCCATATTCTGCACATCGCGCAGCACCGGCACGACCAGCCCTTTTTCCGTGCCAACGGCAACGCCCATATTGACATAGTTTTTATAGATGATTTCATCTTCGGCAATTTCCGCATTGACGGCGGGAATCTCATGCAGCGCAGTCACGCAGGCGCGGGCGAAAAAGCCCATAAAGCCAAGCCGCACACCATATTTCTGCTCAAACAAATCCTTATAGTCGCGCCGCAATTGCATCAGCGCGCCCATATCGACCTCATTGAAAGTGGTCAGCTGGGCGGCGGTGTTTTGCGATTCCTTCAGCCGCGCGGCAATGGTTTTACGCAAGCGGGTCATTTTCACCCGTTCCTCACGCACGCCCGGCGCGCTGTTATTGGCCAGAACTGACCCCAATTGCGCCGTGCCGCTTTCCATCGCCTGCACCACATCGGCCTTGGTCACGCGACCGCCCTTGCCAGTGCCGTCAATCGCGCCGGCGTCGAGTTTATGCTCTTCCACCATGCGGCGCACGGCGGGTGACAAATCAGCGTCAGCCGCTTTTGCTTCGGGTGTTTCGGGTGTCTTTTCCTCTACTTTTTCAGGTTCTTTTTCAGGTGCTTTTTCTTGTGCAGGGGCGGCAGCTTCTGGCGCAGAGGCGGGTGCAGGCGCGCCTTCGCCCTCAGCGATTGAGCCAAGCAGCGCGCCCACTTCAACCGTCGCGCCTTCCTCGGCCAGCACTTCGCTCAGCACACCGGCACTTTGCGCCGGCACTTCAATCGTCACCTTGTCGGTTTCCAATTCGCAAAGCGGCTCATCCATCGCCACCGCATCGCCGGGCTTTTTATACCATTGTGCAATCGTCGCCTCGGTAATTGACTCACCGAGGGTGGGAACGCGGATTTCATTGCTCATTGCAGTCTCCAGAGGGGCATCAGTCTATCGGATTGGTCAGCGCATCGGCCAGCAATTTGGCGCGCTCTTGCAAATGGCGGCTCATCAGGCCAGTGGCGGTGGAGGCGGTGGAACGCCGCCCGGCATAGGCCGGACGTGTGTGCTTGGCACCCAAATCTATCAGCGTATCTTCCAGCTCCGGCTCAACATGGCCCCACGCACCCATATTGCGCGGCTCCTCCTGACACCACACCATTTCGGCATGCGCCAGCGTCTCAAGCTCGGCCATAAGCGGGCCTTTCGGGAACGGGTAAAGCTGCTCCAGCCGGATGATATAGACATCGTCAATGCCCGCTTCCTCGCGCGCTTCGAGCAGGTCAAAATAAACTTTGCCCGAACACAAAACAACGCGGCGGATATTCTTGGCCGGTTTCAGCGTGCCGCCAAGGCGGGTATCAGCGTCATCCCATAACACGCGGTGGAAAGTCGAACCGGTCTCCATCTCGGCCAAAGTCGAGACGCATTTTTTATGGCGCAGCAATGATTTCGGCGTCATCAGCACCAATGGCTTGCGGAAATTGCGCTTTAACTGGCGGCGCAGAATATGGAAATAATTGGCCGGTGTGGTGCAATTGGCGACTTGCATATTCTCCTCGGCACATAATTGCAAATAACGCTCCAGCCGCGCCGAGCTATGCTCTGGCCCCTGCCCCTCATAACCATGCGGCAAAAGCATAACCAGCCCCGACATACGCAGCCATTTAATCTCGCCCGATGAAATAAACTGGTCGATAATCACCTGCGCGCCATTGGCGAAATCACCAAATTGCGCTTCCCACATAACCAGCGCATTCGGCTCAGCCAGCGAATAGCCATATTCAAAGCCCAAAACCGCCGCTTCCGACAACATGGAATTTACCACTTCAAAACCGGCCTGCCCGTCGCTGATATGGTCAAGCGGGCGGTAGCGGTTTTCGGTTTGCTGGTCTGTCCAGACCGAATGGCGTTGCGAGAATGTGCCGCGCTCGCTGTCCTGCCCCGACAGGCGCACCGGATAGCCTTCATGCAACAAGCTGCCAAAGGCCAGCGCCTCCGCCGTCGCCCAGTCAAAACCCTGTCCGGTTTCAAACATGTCGCGCTTGGCTTTCATCTGGCGTTGGAGGGCGCGGTGCTGGTTAAAACCTTCCGGCACATGGCTCAAGGCCGCGCCGATTTTCTGCAAAATATCGGCCTCAACACCGGTATCGCCGCGAATAATTGCATCCGCCGCGTCGCCATGCTTGCGCTCCAGCCCCGACCATTTACCGTCCAGCCAATCGGCCTTGTTCGGCTTATAGCCATTGGCTTCCTCAAAAGCGGCATCCAGCGTCGCGCGATAATCGGCGCGAATAGCGTCCACCTCCGCCTCGCTAACCAGACCTTCACTGACCAAACGGCGGGCATATTGCGTCGCCACAGTCTCATGCTTGCCGATTTTATTATACATATGCGGCTGGGTGAAAGCCGGTTCATCACCCTCATTATGGCCGAAGCGGCGATAGCAGAACATGTCTATCACCACCGGCTTCAAAAATTTCTGGCGGAACTCAGTCGCCACTTTGGCGGCATAGACCACAGCTTCCGGGTCGTCGCCATTGACGTGGAAAATCGGCGCTTCAACCATTTTCGCCACATCGGAGGGATAGGGCGAGGAGCGCGAAAAGCGCGGATTGGTGGTAAAGCCGATTTGATTATTGACGATAAAATGTATCGCGCCGCCAGATTTATGACCGACCAGACCGGACAGACCAAAACATTCCGCCACAATACCCTGACCGGCAAAGGCCGCATCACCATGCAGCAAAAGCGGTATCACCGTGCTGCGGTCGGCCATAGCACGGCTGTCGGTTTTGCTTTGGTCTTGCTTGGCGCGCGCCTTGCCCAGCACGACAGGGTCAACCGCCTCCAAATGCGACGGGTTGGCGGTCAGCGACAAATGCACCTTATTGCCGTCAAATTCGCGGTCGGAAGACGCGCCAAGATGGTATTTCACATCGCCGGAGCCTTCAATATCATCCGGATTGGCCGAGCCGCCCTTAAACTCATGAAACAGGGCAGTGAAAGGCTTGGCCATCACATTGGTCAGCACATTCAGCCGCCCGCGATGCGGCATGCCAATCACAATATCTTTGACGCCAAGATTGCCGCCGCGCTTGATAATTTGCTCCAACGCCGGAATCATCGCCTCGCCGCCATCAAGGCCGAAACGCTTAGTGCCGGTATATTTGACGTCGATAAACTTCTCCAGCCCTTCGGCTTCCACCAGCTTTTGGAAAATCGCTTTCTTGCCTTCGCGGGTAAAGGTGATTTCCTTGTCAGCCCCCTCCACGCGCTCCTGCAACCAGGCTTTTTCCTCCGGGTCGGAAATATGCATAAACTCAATGGCGAAAGTGCCGCAATATGTGCGGCGCAAAATCGCTAGCATGTCATTAATGCTCGCTGTTTCAAGCCCCAGCACATAATCGATAAAAATCGGCCGGTCGAAATCTTCCGGCGCAAAGCCATAAGAAGTCGGGTCAAGCTCCGGATGGCTGGCTGGTGGCTCCAGCCGCAGCGGATCCAAATCGGCAGCCAAATGACCGCGAAAACGATAGGCGCGTATCATCATAATGGCGCGCACCGAATCCAGTGTCGCGGCGCGCACGGCGGCATCATCAGCGCCAACCATGCGGCTTTGCACTTTTTCAGCCAATGCACCGGCAGAGGGCAAATCTTCAGCCCAATTGCCGTCCAATACGGCGGTCATCTCGCCATTTATCGCCGGTGGCCAGTCGCCGCGCTGCCATGATGGGCCACCCGTGACACCGCCAGTGCCACCTTCACTTTCCAATGATTGAAAATAGGCCTGCCAGCTCTCGCCAAGAGTTTTATCGCCAGCGCGAAAACGCTCATAAAGCGCTTCCAGATAAAGAGCATTGGAGCCATCAAGAGACGGTATTGCAACGCCGCCCTTGCCAGACTTGCCCGATATATCCTGTGACATACTGTCCTTCCGGTTTATCAGTCACCACGTCATTCAAGACACTAGACCAATTTACAAATTGTGAACACCGTTATCTTGGCAAAAGCCTTACTCAGCCTTGCAGAACCTCAACCAATGTCTTGCCCAAAGCGGCAGGCGATGGCGAGACTGTGATACCGGCTGACCGCATGGCCTCCATTTTATCTTCAGCACCGCCCTTGCCACCGGCAATAATCGCACCGGCATGACCCATGCGCCGCCCCGGAGGCGCGGTGACGCCGGCGATAAAGCCGACCATTGGTTTTTTCACTTTCGACGCTTTGACCAATTCGGCAGCTTCTTCTTCAGCCGAGCCACCAATTTCGCCAATCATGATGATAGATTCGGTTTCCTCATCGCCAAGGAACATTTCCAAGCAATCAATAAAATTCGTGCCATTGACCGGGTCGCCGCCAATGCCGATACAAGTGGACTGGCCAAGACCGGCGGCGGTTGTTTGCGCCACGGCTTCATAGGTCAGCGTGCCGGAGCGCGATACAATACCGACCGAGCCGCGATTGTGAATATGGCCGGGCATAATGCCGATTTTGCACTCGCCGGGGGTAATCACGCCGGGGCAGTTCGGCCCGACAAGGCGCGTATCGGAGCCTTGCAAGGCACGCTTTACCTTAATCATATCGGCTACCGGAATACCTTCGGTAATGCACACGGCCAGCTCAATGCCCGCATCAATCGCCTCAAGAATGGCGTCCGCCGCAAAGGGTGGCGGCACATAAATGGCACTGGCTGTCGCACCGGTTTTGTCAACCGCTTCGGCCACGGTGTTGAAAACCGGCAAATCGAGATGGGTTGACCCACCGCGCCCCGGCGTGACCCCGCCGACCATTTTCGTGCCATAGGCAATCGCCTGCTCGGAGTGGAAAGTGCCTTGGCTGCCGGTAAAGCCCTGACAGATAACTTTGGTGTCCTTATTGACCAGAACAGACATTATGCACTCTCCTTAACTGCGGCGACGATTTTTTCCGCCGCATCGTCCAAATCATCGGCAGGGATGATGGTCAGACCCGACTCGGCCATGATTTTCTTGCCCAAATCAACATTTGTGCCTTCCAGCCGCACCACTAATGGCACGGATAATTCGGTTTCGCGGGCGGCTGCGACAACCCCTTCGGCAATCACATCGCAGCGCATAATGCCGCCAAATATATTGACCAAAATGCCTTCCACATTGTCATCCGACAGAATGATTTTGAACGCTTCGGTCACTTTTTCCTTGGTCGCACCGCCGCCAACATCAAGGAAATTGGCCGGCTCGGCGCCATAAAGTTTAATAATGTCCATCGTCGCCATAGCCAGACCGGCACCATTGACCATGCAGCCAATTGTGCCATCGAGCTTGATATAGCTGAGGTCAAACTCCGACGCTTTGACTTCCGCCGGGTCTTCCTCGTCCAAATCGCGCAGCGCGACAATCGCGTCATGGCGATACAGCGCGTTGGAATCAAAATTGACTTTAGCATCAAGGCAAATCAATTGCCCGTCGCCGGTCACCACAAGCGGGTTAATTTCCAGAAGCGACATATCGGTTTCGACAAAGGCGCGATACAGATTGTTTATCAACGCGCTGGCCTGTTTCACCTGGTCGCCTTCAAGGCCAAGCGCAAAGGCAATCTGGCGACCATGATGACCGGAAATCCCGCCAGCCGGGTCAACGCTGATGGTCAGGATTTTTTCCGGCGTTTCTGCAGCCACTTCCTCAATATCCATGCCGCCCTCGGTTGAGGCGATAAAGGAGACCCGCGAGGTGGCGCGGTCAACCAGCGCCGACAAATATAATTCGCGGGCAATATCCGAGCCTTCTTCAATATAGACGCGCCCGACAATGCGGCCTTCCGGGCCGGTTTGATGGGTCACCAATGTCATGCCCAACATGCGTTCGGCCTCGGCGCGCACCTCGTCAATCGACTTGACGACTTTAACCCCGCCGCCCTTGCCGCGCCCGCCGGCATGAATTTGTGCTTTCACAACCCAGACCGGCCCGCCAAGTTCTTCGGCGACTTTGACAGCCTCATCCGGTGTGAAGGCCACGCCACCGCGCGGCACAGGCACACCAAATTCGCTCAAGACCTGTTTGGCCTGATATTCGTGGATATTCATGAACCCCTCTTTCGTCTGGATAGAACAAACTGTGCAGATGTGCGGAAACCTAGCCCAAGCAGGCGGCGGTCTCAAGCCCAAACGGGCTTTGATTTCCGATTTTCAAACCATCCAATATGCGTGCCGGCAAATTGCTGCCATATGGCTGCAAAATCGGCTTTCCGGCGCAACTTATTTGACGATAATCTCGCTATTGCCGCCATTGACCGGCGCGGGCAGGCGGATATGCATGCCATCATCGGCCATAATCGTGCCGCTTTTACGGATTTCGCGCACGCCGCGCATGAATATACGCTCAACCAAACCACTGGCCGGAGACGGCGCCATATGGGTGAAAACCAGCATTTTGGCATTGGCGCGATTGGCGACTTTGGCAGCTTCGACCGGACTGGTGTGGTAGTCATGCGTGTCATAAATGATTTTGCCAAGGTTTTCCTGACCCATTTCCGCCAATGTTTCCGAGGTTATACTCACCAAATCGCGTTGCAGAACTTCATGCACCAGCACTTCGGCGTTTTTGGCCTCGGCCACCAGATTGTCGCTATAAGCGGTGTCGCCGCTTATCACCAATGACCGGCCGCGATAGTCAAAGCGGAAGCCGACAGCAGGTTCAATCGGCGGATGCGGCACTGAAAATGCCGATATTTTCAGCCCGCCCTCATCAAAAATGACTGTGCTGCCCTTGGTCGGCACTTTAAAGGGCTGTGCCACAAATCCGGAATGAGCCGACGGCATGGCCGCCTCGCCGTGATGCGCCGTGCGGTAACCAAAATCCAGCCCATAGGCCATATTGAAACCGGTTGCCACCCATTCAACGCCGGGGCCGCCATAAAGGGGCAATTGCCCAACTCGCCCGCGCGCCCAGCTGGCCAGATGCAATTCACCGAGAGAGGAAATATGGTCGGAATGGAAATGCGTCAGCAACACACCATCAAGGCGTTCAACCGGCAGAGCCATATTGACGGCTACGGCTGTTGAGCGCGCGCCGCTGTCAATAATGAAAAACTTGTCACCGGCCAGCACACCCATGCATTGCTGCGCCCGTTCGGCATTGCCCATGGGCGAAGCGGTGCCGCAAAACACCAAATCCAGATTATCGCCGCCATAGGCCGCGCTGCGTTCCATTTGCTGCGCGACGCCGCGCGTCAGCGCGCCCTTGGCCAGCCGGTCTTGCAGCCCATTATGATTGAGAACCAGAACCACCAGCCCTCCGGCCAGCAAAACCAGCACAAGGGCGGCCAGCGCCACCCGTTTCCACCATTTTGCCAATAGTGATTGCATGCCATTCTCCCCTTGTGACAGCCGACAATCAGCCATAATTCGGTTTAGCGGCAATGCGCTGCCGAAGCAAGACAACATTGGCACTTATAGTGCAAATAGTTTGCGCCTATTTCTTTGTGCCTATTTCAGAGACGGGTCGATTTTCTTGCACGCCGCCAAAAGGCCACTCACCGCATTGACGGATTTTTTGAACATGCTGCGCTCTTTGGCATCAAGCTTAATCTCGACCACACGCTCCACGCCCTTGGCGCCAATCACCACCGGCACGCCGACATAAAGATTGCGCTGGCCGTATTGGCCATTCAAATGAGCCGCGCAAGGCAGCACGCGCTTTTGGTCTTTCAGATAGGCTTCGGCCATTTCAATGGCACTGGCGGCGGGCGCATAAAAGGCCGAGCCGCTTTTCAACAGGCCAACAATTTCTGCACCGCCATCGCGTGTGCGCTGGACGATATCGTCGATTTTCTTCTGCGTTGTCCATTTCATTTTCACCAAATCCGGCAAGGGAATACCGGCAACGGTCGAATAACGCACAGATGGAACCATTGTGTCGCCATGCCCGCCCAACACAAAGGCGGTCACATCTTTGACGGAGACATTAAACTCCTCGGCAAGGAAATGACGGAAGCGCGCCGAGTCCAGCACGCCGGCCATGCCGACCACTTTATTTTTCGGCAGGCCGGAGAATTTTTGCAGCGCCCAGACCATCGCATCCAGCGGATTGGTGATACAAATCACAAAAGCATTGGGCGCGTATTTTTTGATGCCCTCGCCCACTTGCTTCATCACTTTCAAATTGATTTCAATCAAATCATCGCGGCTCATGCCCGGCTTGCGCGGCACACCTGCGGTGACAATCACCACATCCGCACCCTTGATTTGGGCATAGGATTTTGTGCCTTTCAGCGAAGCGTCAAAATGGCTGACCGGCGCGCTTTGCGCCAAATCCAAAGCCTTGCCCTGCGGAATACCGTCAACAATGTCGAAAATGACAACATCGCCAAGTTCCTTGAGACCGGCCAAATGCGCCAGCGTGCCGCCGATTTGACCACCACCGATAAGTGCTATTTTGTTGCGAGCCATGTTTTCCCCCGTAAGTGTCGGCCACCAAGCCGTGTGAATATCTGCTTATGGCAAAGGGTCGTAGCGCGTTTGGGCACGCCTTGCAAGACTAGCTGCTTGTTTCACCGGCAATATGGGGCAATTTCAAATAGTCACGGCTTTGCATTTCCATCAGCCGCGACACGGTGCGTTCAAACTCAAACGCCCCGTCGCCTTGCGGATATAGCTCGCCCGGCGCGCCATCGGCTGAGGCCAACACATTGACCTTATGCTCGTAAAGCGCATCAATCAGTGTCACAAAGCGCACCGCCTCATTACGCTTGTCGGGTTGCAATTTCGGGATATTGTCAATCAGCACAGTATGAAAATGCTGCGCCAGCATCAGATAATCCGCCGCCCCGCGCGCCGCGACACATAAATCGGCAAAGGAAAGGCGCGCAATACCTCCCGCCGCTTGCGGCACGGGCAAAGTGCGACCTTTCAAATGCAGGTCAATCGGGGCAACAGCCACACCTTCGCTGAGCGCGTGAAAGCGTTCATCAAGCGCGGCGCGCGCCTTCGGGCCGCAGGGCGTGAACCAGACCGGACGCGCCTGCAAGCGCGCCAGTCGATAATCCTGCGCCGCGTGCAATTCCAAAACATCAAGCCTTTGTTTCAGCGTGTCGATAAAAGGCACAAAGCGATGCCGGTTCAGCCCACCCTTATACAAATCATCGGGCGCACGATTTGAGGTGGCGACCATGACAATACCGGCATCGAGCAGCAGGCCGAACAAGCGCCCCAAAATCGACGCATCGGCAATATCCTTGACTTGAAATTCGTCAAAGCACAAAAGCTGCACTTGCGCGGCGATTTCCTTGGCCACGGCGGGCATCGGGTCGCCATCAAGGCGAGCCGATTGCCGGAAAGCATGTATCCGTGCATGGGTTTCCTGCATAAAGGCATGAAAATGCACACGTCTTTTGCGCTTCACTTGCGCGCCTTCAAAAAACATATCCATCAACATGGATTTACCGCGCCCGACCGCGCCGAAAATATAGAGGCCGCGTGGTGCTTCCACCGGCTTGCCGAGCCATTTTTTAACGCTTGTCGCCAGACCGCTTTGGGCGTGCAAAAGGGTTAACGCATCATTCAACGCATCAAGGCGGCGGGCGGCCTCAAACTGCGCCGCATCGGCTGATAATTGACCGCTATCCACCAAAGCCTGAAAGCGCGCCGTGACATTTGCTGATTGTGGGGAAGATTGCGCTTCTGTCATGCGGGCGGAGTTTAAGAGCCAATCTTGAGAAGGTCAATCTTGTGCAGAAGCAGGCGTGAAAATCACCCGCGCCGCCAACATGGCAAGAATGGCACCGGCAATTTGCGCCAGCCAGAAGCCGGGCATGTCAAGCGGGCGGATGCCAGAAAAACTGTCGGTGAAGCCACGCGCCAGCGTCACGGCGGGATTGGCAAAGCTGGTTGAGGAGGTGAACCAGTAACCGGCGGTGATATACAGCCCGACCAAAGCCGGTACAGCATTGGCGCGATAGGCCAGCCCGCCCAATATGGTGGCAAGCAAGCCAAATGTGGCGACCGCCTCGCCCAGCCATTGCCCGACCCCGCCGCGCGCATTTTGCGACGGGTCAAGCAAAGGCAGCTCAAACATGGCCTGCGCCAGAATCGTGCCGCATATCCCGCCGGTCGCCTGCACCGCAATATAGGCGGCCAAAAGCGACAGGGATAATTCACCGCGCAGGGCAAATACCAGGCTGACGGCCGGGTTGAAATGCGCGCCGGAGACCGGCCCGAAAATGGTGATAAGCACATAAAGAATGGCGCCAGTGGCAATTGTATTGCCCAACAGGGCTATGGCGTCATTGCCGTCGGCCAGATTGGCCGCCATAATGCCGGAGCCGACAACGGTGCAGACCAGCAGCAAAGTGCCGGAAAATTCGGCCAGCAGCGCGCGCATATCAGGCCGATTGCCCAACCAGAAAAGCGTCTATTCGCGCTTTTATCATGGCGAAAACCTCGTTGAAATGAGCGCGCGTCGCCTCTTCATCGCCGTCAAATTTGGCCGGGTCGGGAAACGGCCAATGATCGGTCACCGGCAGGCCGGGCCAGACCGGACAGGCCTCGCCCGCCGCATTATTGCAAACGGTAATCACGAAATCCATTTGCCGTGCTTGCGCGCCGCCAAAATCATCCCATGAAGTCGAGGTCGCGCCCGCCGCCTCAATGCCATGCGCGGCCAATGTTTCTAGCGCCATGGGATGCACAGTGCCGGTCGGCGTGCTGCCGGCACTGAAGCCGCGCCACGCACCTTTACCGGCATGTTTGCCCGCATGGGTCAAATAGGCTTCGGCCAGAATGGAACGGCAACTATTACCGGTACACAGAAACAATACAGACTTCATAACCGCCTCACTATAGGCCGGTCATGACAGTTTTGTGAAGGGGTGACGAAAAAAGCGATTAGACTTCCCGCGTCACCATCATTTTCTTGATTTCCGATATCGCCTTGGCCGGAGACAGACCTTTCGGGCAGGCTTTGGCGCAATTCATAATTGTGTGGCAGCGATAGACTCGGAACGGGTCTTCCAAATCATCGAGCCGGTCGCCGGTCTTTTCATCGCGGCTGTCAGCCAACCAGCGATAGGCTTGCAACAAGACGGCAGGGCCGAGATATTTATCGGAGTTCCACCAATATGAAGGGCAGGAGGTTGAGCAGCACGCGCATAAAATACACTCATACAGCCCGTCAATTTTTTCGCGGTCTTCGCGCGACTGCTTCCATTCGGTTTGCGGTTGCGGTGTGTCGGTTTTCAGCCAAGGTTCAATCGAGGCATATTGCGCGTAAAGGTCGGTCAACTCCGGGACCAAATCCTTGACCACCGGCATATGCGGCAGCGGATAAATGCTGATATCGCCCTTCACATCATCCAGCCCCTTGGTGCAGGCCAGCGTGTTCTGTCCGTCAATATTCATGGCGCAAGAGCCGCAAATGCCCTCGCGGCAACTGCGCCGGAAAGTGAGGGTGGAATCAATCTCATTTTTGATTTTAATCAGCGCATCCAGCACCATTGGCCCGCAATCATCAGCATCAATCGTGTAAGTATCGACGCGCGGATTTTCGCTGTCATCCGGATTCCAGCGATAGATTTTCAGATTGCGCGGTTTCGCCATTTCGCTTTTGGCGGCATGGGTCACTCCCTTGCTGATACGCGAATTTTTCGGCAATGCAATTTCAACCATGGTTACGCCCCCTAATACACACGCGCTTTCGGCTCAATATAGCTGACCTCATTGGTCAGCGTGTAATTATGCACACCGCGATAATCGATTGTCGCCTTGCCCTTGCCATCGACATAGGCCAGCGTGTGCTTCATCCAGTTTTCGTCATCACGCTCCGGAAAGTCCTCGCGCGCATGGCCGCCACGGCTTTCCTTGCGGGCATTGGCGCCCTCAACCGTGGCAATCGCCTGAACAATCAGATTGTCAAATTCAAGCGTTTCAATCAGGTCTGAGTTCCAGATAAGCGAACGGTCAGCAACACCAATATCGTCCATGCCATTGACCACATTCTGCATCCGCTGACAGCCTTCTTCCAGCACATCGCCGGTGCGGAACACGGCGCAATTTTCCTGCATGGCGCGCTGCATTTCAAGGCGCAGCTCGGCGGTTGGCGTGCCGCCCGAAGCGGTGCGGAAACGCTCAAGCCGCGCCACTGCCTCGTCACCGGCATTGGACGGCAAAGGCGCATGGCTGTCGCCGGGTTGCACCACTTCGGCTGAGCGAATGGCCGAGGCACGGCCAAACACGACAAGGTCAATCAGCGAATTGGAGCCAAGCCGGTTGGCTCCATGCACCGATACGCAAGCCGCTTCGCCAATCGCCATCAGCCCCGGCACAGTGCGCTCGGCATCAGCCGCCGTCGGGTTCAGCACTTCGCCATGATAATTGGTCGGAATACCGCCCATATTGTAATGCACGGTCGGCAGCACCGGAATCGGCTCTTTGGTGACATCGACGCCGGCAAAAATCCGCGCACTTTCCGAAATGCCCGGCAGGCGCTCGGCCAGAACATCCGGGTCAAGATGGTCAAGATGCAGATAAATATGGTCTTTATTCGGGCCGACGCCGCGCCCTTCGCGGATTTCAATCGTCATCGAGCGCGACACCACATCACGCGACGCCAAATCCTTGGCCGACGGCGCATAGCGCTCCATAAAGCGCTCGCCTTCCGCGTTAATCAATATGCCGCCTTCGCCACGCGAGCCTTCGGTAATCAGGCAACCGGCACCATAAATACCGGTCGGGTGGAATTGCACAAACTCCATATCCTGCAAGGGCAGACCGGCGCGGATAACCATAGCCGAGCCGTCGCCTGTGCATGTATGGGCTGAAGTTGCCGAGAAATAAGCGCGACCATAACCGCCCGTGGCGAGAATGACCTGCTTGGCCTGAAAACGGTGCAGCGTGCCAGTCGCCATTTCAAGCGCCGTCACCCCGACACAGCGATCTTCGTCCATAATCAGGTCAAGCGCGAAATACTCGATAAAAAATTCCGTGTCATGGCGCAGCGACTGACCATACAGCGTGTGCAAAATAGCATGGCCGGTGCGGTCGGCGGCGGCGCATGTGCGCTGGGCAATGCCCTCGCCGAAATTGGTGGTCATGCCGCCAAATGGCCGCTGATATATTTTGCCTTCTTCAGTGCGCGAAAACGGCACGCCGAAATGCTCCAGCTCATAGACTGCTTCGGGCGCATTGCGGCACAGATATTCAATCGCGTCTTGGTCGCCCAACCAATCAGAACCTTTTACCGTGTCATACATGTGCCAGCGCCAGTCATCATCGCCCATATTGCCAAGTGCGGCAGAAATGCCGCCCTGCGCGGCAACCGTATGGCTGCGCGTTGGAAAAACCTTGCTGATACAGGCGGTGCGAAGCCCGCGCTCGGCACAGCCAAGGGCGGCGCGTAAACCCGACCCCCCGGCTCCAACAACAACCACATCAAACTGATGGTCGGTGAACTCGTAACTGCTCATTTTTTCGCTCCTATTGGCCGCCGCACCTATAGGGTGCAGACGGCTTTTTCAACTCTATGACCCGATAACCAATTTCAGCACGGCCAATGTGCAGGCCGCACCAATTGTAATGGCAAAAAAAGTATTGCCGACAAGCAGCAGCAATTTGGCGGCCTCGCCGTGTATGTAATCCTCAATCACCACTTGCAAACCCAGCCGCATATGCATCACCGCCGAGACGATAAGCAACAGCATAATGAGACCAATAAAGGGATTGCCCAGAAAAGACACAATTGCCGCATGGTCTTTGCCAGCGTGAATGACGAGCATGGCAACCATGAACAAAGTCAATGGGATATTGGCCAGCGCCGTGACCCGCTGCGACCAGAAATGCGCCGTGCCTTTTTTGGCCGAGCCAAGCCCACGCGCGCGTGACAGGGGGGTTCGCATATCACTCATGACCACGCCCCCATATAATAATAAGCCATGACCCAGACAAACACGGTCAGCACGGGTGGCACAAATGTCGAAATGCGCGCCAAAATCTCAACCGTGCGTAACTCAAAGCCGCGCCCCGTATCCCAGATAAAATGGCGCAGGCCGCCAAACATATGATGAAACAGCGCCCAGCTATAGCCAAATAAGACCAGCTTGCCATACCAAGCTGCCGATACCGCCTGCACGCCCGCATAAGCCTCCGGCCCGCTGGCCGCGGCCAGCAGCCACCAAGCCAGCAATGCTGTGCCGGCATAAAGCGCAATGCCCGTCGCGCGGTGAAGGATGGACAGCATCATGGTCAGCGTCCACCGGTAAATCTGGATATGCGGCGACAGCGGGCGCTGCATGGGGGTATTCTCCGACATGGTTACTCCTGATAGGCTCGGCTCAGGGAGTAACTCTACACGCTGGCGTGCATTTACGCTATCCGAAAGCCAGCGACAGGCTGCCGCATCACGGGAAACGCCACTCAGCGCGGCATAAGCCCCCAAATATCAAGGTCAAGCACCATTTCAGGGGCGTTCTGCCCGCCCTCACCCCTATCTGCCGGGCCGGGAAAGCCACTCTGGTCGCGGTTTTTCAGCATAATATGGCGCACCCGCAGCGCACCGACATCATCGCGGCCTGCCAGCTCTGCCTTGTCCAGCACTTGCGACCAGCCATAAAGCGTGTCACCGGCAAAGACCGGCGCGGCATGGCCGCCGCCATTCAGACCGGCCAGCGCCACCATATTTTCCAGCCCGTTAAAACTCATCGCATGGGCATGGCTGATAATATGGCCGCCATAAATCAGCCTTTGCCCAAAACGCGATTGCTGCTGCGCCAGCGCGTCAAAATGCACTTCCGCCGTATTTTGATAAGCCCGTGTCGCCATCATATGTTCGGCTTCTTCCATCGTCACGCCGCCGCCATGAGACAGTTTTTCGCCAATCTCATAATCATCAAACCGCCGCGCACTGCCCGACAGCGCGGTATCAAGACGCGAAAAGTCAATCTCCGGCAAATGCAGCTCGGCAGCAGTTAAATGCGGTGTTGGTGTCGGCCAAACCGTGTCCGGCGGCGGGCTGGCCGCGTCGCGCTTTTTGACCATCACCCAACGAATATAAGACAGCACCGGCGCGCCTTGGGCATTGAAACCGGTGGTGCGCGCCATGACCAGACCGGTTCTGCCATTGCTGTTTTCTTTCAGGCCGATAATTTCCGAGCATGCCGATAAGGTGTCACCGGCATAGACAGGCTCAAGAAACCGGCCTTCGGCATAGCCCAGATTGGCCATAGCATGACGCGACACATCCGGAACGGATTTGCCAAAGACAATGTGAAAGACCAGCCAATCAGGCAAAGGCCGGTCGGCATAGCCCATCGCCTGTGCCGCCGGTTGGCTGCTTTGCGGCAAATGCCGCCCGCCATATAAAGCCTGATAAAGCGCCGCATCGCCCGCGCTTAATGTGCGCGGCGTGGCGTGGATAAGCGTTTCGCCAACCGAAAAATCTTCAAAATAACGCCCGCTGCTCATGGCTTAACTCCAGGCTCAACTATCGCGGGCGGCAATCGCCTCAGCAATCGCCAGCCGCCGTGCGGCAATATCGCGGTGCAGCAATTCGGTCATTTTGCCATTGACCCGCAACACGCCTTTTCCGGCATTTTCCGGCGCATTAAAGGCCGCCACGATTTGCCGCGCTTCGTCAATTTCGGCTTCGGACGGGCCGAATATGCGATTGCAGGCGGCAAGCTGGTTGGGATGTATCAGCGTCTTGCCGTCAAACCCCATCGCCATGCCCTGCCCGCATTCGGCCTCAAAGCCTGCCATGTCGGCAATATCATTGAACACGCCGTCAATGGCGGTCAGCCCATGCATACGCGCCGCCATCAATGCCAGCGACAGGGCGGTCATAAGCGGCGCACGCATTGGCACAAATTGCGCCTGCATTTCCTTGGCTAAATCATTTGTCCCCATCACAAAACAGCTCAAAGGCGTATCTGCGGCGCGCGCCGCCAGCGCCTCAATGTTGAAAATCGCCTGCGGTGTTTCCACCATGACCCATAATTCGCAATGCGGTGGCAGCAAAGCGGTCAGCGCGTCAATTTCCGCCGCGGTGGAAACTTTCGGCGCCAGCACCGCATCGGGACGGGCATTTTCCGGTAAATTATTGAGCGCGGCAAAATCATCCGCCCCCCACGGCGTTGACAGCGCATTGACCCGCACCACGCGCTCGCGGGCGCCATAGCCGCCTTCATCAAGCGCGGCAATAAGCTGGTCACGCGCCATATCCTTGGCATCGGGCGCGACCGCATCTTCAAGGTCGAGCAACAGGCAATCAGCATCCAATATCCGCGCCTTTTCCAATGCCCGCGCATTGGCGCAGGGCATATAAAGGGCGGAGCGACGGGGACGAATGGTTTTTGTGGTTGTCATCCGAGAAGATTCCTTCGTAAAATGAATGGGCAGTGTAACGCGTTTTATGACTGGCACAATATGAGTGAAAAAAAATCTATTCTGGTGATTTCCAGCACTATCGGCAGTGGTCAGGTCGGGCTTCAGGCTATCGCGCCGGGTCTGCGCGCCCTTTCATTTGAAATGATTGGCCTGCCAACAATATGGCTTTCCGCCCATCCTGCCGCCTTTCCCGAAATGGGCGCGCCCAAGGGTGGGCCGATGCCGCCGGAACAAATGCTGGAATCGATTGACTGGCTGCTTGCCGCCGGTGCGCTGGATAATTGCGCCGCCATATTGTCGGGCTATATGCCCAGCCTTGAACATGTCAAAGCCTGTGCGGCCATTGTCGATAAGGTAAAAGCGACCGTCGCAGATGTGATATATTGCTGCGATCCGATTTGCGGCGACCATGACCGGCTTTATCTTCCCAAATCGGTTGCCAATGGCTTGCGCACGACTTTGCTGCCCCGCGCCGATATAGCGACACCCAATCTGTTTGAATTGCAGCACTTAAGCGGCCAAACCGATACAGCCGATATGGAAGCGCTGGTTGGCGCGGCGCGCAGCCTGCGCTGCCCGCATATTGTGGTCACGTCAGCACCGGCACCGCAAGGGCGCATTGCAACCTTGGCGATTGGCGACGAAATACACCGTTGCGAGACAGCCAGCGCGCCGCATGTGCCGCATGGCATGGGCGATTTGTTTGCCGCGCTTTATTTGGGGCTGCATCTGAAAAACGAAGACAAAGCGCTTGGCATGGCTACCGGCACAATGGCCGCCATTGCTGCCGGACAGATGAGTGCGACTAGCCTGCCGCATGGGCCGCTGACCCTGACACCGCCAAGCTTGCAGGATAAAGTTTTCCTGCCCGAACCGGCCTAATTCAGAACGATTTCAACGCGCGGCTTGGTGAGATATTGACCAATCAGCAATTCGGCAATCTGCACCGCATTAAGCGCTGCGCCTTTGCGTAAATTATCCGACACGACCCACATATTGAGGCCATTTTCCACGGTCGGGTCAGCCCGCAAGCGAGAGACGAAAGTCTCATATTCGCCGACACATTCAACCGGTGTGACATAGCCCTCATCCTCGCGGCGATCGACCAGCAACACGCCCGGCGCGGCATCCAGCGCAGCGCGCGCCGCCGCCTCGCTGACCGGATTTTCAAACGCGACATTAACCGCTTCGGAATGGCCGACAAAAACCGGCACACGCACGCAAGTCGTGGTCAGCTCAATATCCGCACCCATCATTTTCTTGGTCTCAGCGACCATTTTCCATTCTTCCTTGGTGCTGCCATCTTCCATAAACACGTCAATATGCGGGATGACATTAAAGGCAATTTGCTTAGTGAAATTCTCGCGCTTCAGCTCATCATTGACGAAAACCGCGCGGGTCTGGGTGAACAGCTCATCCATCGCCGCATTGCCCGCCCCCGATACGGATTGATAGGTCGCCACCACGGCGCGGCGAATTTTGCCAATATCATGCAAAGGCTTGAGCGCCACCACCAATTGCGCTGTCGAGCAATTGGGGTTGGCAATGATATTGCGCTTGGTGTAACCGGCCAAATCCGCCGGATTAACCTCCGGCACAATCAGCGGCACATCTTCATCCATGCGATAAAGCGAGGAATTGTCAATCACCACACAACCGGCGGCGGCAGCTTTTGGTGCATATTCCTTGGTCGGGCCAGAGCCGCAAGCAAACAAGGCAATGTCGGCCTGTGCGAAATCGTAAAACTCCAAAGCCTGACATTTCAGCGTTTTGTCGCCAAAGCTGACTTCCTTGCCCTGACTTTTGCGCGACGCGACAGCATCAACACGGGCAATCGGGAATTTGCGCTCATCGAGAATGTTGAGCATTTCGCGCCCGACATTGCCGGTCGCCCCGACAACAGCAACAATATAAGCCATCACGCATCCCCCAATTCATCAAGCGCCGCCAAGACCGCATCACCCATGCCGGATGTGCCGGTTTCCACCATGCCCGGCTGCATAATATCGCCGGTGCGAATGCCTTGGTCGAGAACACGGGTGACAGCATTTTCCAGCAAATCAGCATCAGCGCCACGGTCAAATGTATAGCGCAACGCCATCGCAAAAGACATGATGCTGGCAATCGGATTGGCCTTGCCCTGACCGGCAATATCGGGAGCCGAGCCATGCACGGGTTCGTAAAGCGCGCGGGCGCGGCCACTATCCGCATCGGGCGCACCAAGGGAGGCCGAGGGCAACATGCCCAATGAACCGGTCAGCATGGCGGCCACATCAGACAGCAAATCGCCGAACAGATTATCGGTCACCAGCACATCATATTGCTTGGGATTGCGGACAAGCTGCATGGCACAATTATCGGCCAGCACATGTTCCAGCGCGACATCGGGAAACTCGCTTGAAATCACCTTGGTCACTTCCTCATGCCAAAGCAGGCCGGACTCCATCACATTGCGCTTTTCGGCCGAAGCCAATCTTTTATCGCGTTTCATTGCCAAATCACCGGCGACACGGGCAATGCGCTCAATCTCATAAGTGTCATAGACTTGTGTGTTGACGCCGCGACGCTGGCCATTGCCCAAATCCTCAATGCCGCGCGGCTCGCCGAAATAGACGCCGCCGGTCAATTCGCGGACAATCATAATATCCAGCCCCTCAATAATATCGCGCTTCAAAGAGGAGGAATCGGCCAGCGCCGGAAAACATATGGCCGGGCGCAAATTGGCGAACAGCTCCAAATCGCCGCGCAGGCGCAACAGCCCCGCTTCCGGTCGCGCCTCATAAGGCACATTGTCCCATTTCGGGCCGCCCACCGCGCCGAACAGCACCGCATCAGCCGCTTTCGCCAGCGCCATGGCGGCATCGGAAATCGCCGCGCCATGCGCGTCATAAGCGCAGCCGCCCACCAGCTCTTCTTCAATCTGTGTTTCAAAGCCGCGATTTGTGCCAAACCAATCAATCACTCGACGCACTTCGCCCATTACTTCAGGGCCGATGCCGTCACCGGGCAGTATCAGAATCTTTTCCATTTGCTTTCCTTGCGGTGCGGGTCTAGCGCCAGGGCTGGTCGGCCAGGCCGGTTTCATAAGTGTCAATCGCCTCAGCCTTTTGCAGCGTCAGGCCAATATCATCCAGCCCTTCCATCAGACATTGCTTGCGGAACGGGTCAAGCTCAAAGCCAATCACGCCGCCATCAGGGCCGGTGATTTGCTGGTTTTCCAAATCAATCGTCACTGTGGCATTGGCGCCGCGCGCCGCGTCATCAAGCAATTTGTCAACCTCTTCCTGCGGCAGAACAATCGGCAAAATGCCGTTTTTGAAGCAATTATTGTAGAAAATATCGGCAAAGCTCGGCGCAATAATGCAGCGTATCCCGAAATCCAGCAATGCCCAAGGCGCGTGTTCACGGCTGGAGCCGCAGCCGAAATTATCGCCGGCCACCAATATCTCCGCCTGCCGATAGGCCGGTTGGTTCAGCACAAAATCGGCAATCTCAGCGCCATCCTGCGTGAAGCGCATTTCGTCGAACAGATTCTTGCCCAGCCCTTCGCGCTTAATGGTTTTCAAAAACTGCTTCGGGATAATCATATCCGTATCGACATTTATCATATTCAGCGGTGCGGCAATGCCGGTCAGCTTGTTGAATTTTTGCATGGGTCAGCCCTCGCCTTGCAGTTTGCGAATATCGACAAAATGACCGGCCAAAGCGGCGGCGGCGGCCATTTCCGGTGACACCAAATGGGTGCGCCCGCCGCGTCCCTGGCGGCCTTCAAAATTGCGGTTGGAGGTAGAGGCGCAACGCTCGCCCGGTGCCAGCCGGTCGGCATTCATCGCCAGACACATGGAGCAGCCCGGCTCACGCCATTCAAATCCGGCAGCGACAAACACTTTGTCCAGCCCTTCCGCCTCGGCCTGCTGTTTGACCAGCCCCGACCCCGGCACCACCATAGCATCAACGCTGTCGGCCACTTTGCCGGTTTTGGCAATGGCGGCGGCGGCGCGCAAATCTTCAATCCGGCTATTTGTGCAAGAGCCGATAAACACGCGGTCAATGGCAATATCCTGCATGGGCGTGCCAGCCGACAACCCCATATAATCAAGCGCGCGCTCGGTCGCACGGCGGCGCGCCTCATCATCAATCTGCGCCGGATCCGGCACCGCCCCGTCAATCGCCACAACATCTTGCGGGCTGGTGCCCCATGTCACCAAAGGCGGCAAATTGGCAGCATCAATGGTGATTTCCTTATCAAACACCGCATCCGCATCGGATTTCAATGTCTGCCAATAAGCAATTGCCTTGTCCCAATCAGCGCTTTGCGGGGCTTTCGGGCGGCCTTGCAAATAGGCAAAAGTTTTCTCATCCGGCGCAATCAGACCGGCGCGCGCACCTGCCTCAATCGACATATTGCACAGCGTCATGCGCCCTTCCATCGACAGCGCCTCAATGGCGGGGCCGGCATATTCCAGCACACAGCCTGTGCCGCCCGCCGTGCCAATCTCACCAATAATCGCCAGCGCAATGTCTTTCGCTGTTACATGCGCTGGTGCTTGGCCGACAACATTAATGCGGAAATTTTGCGCCTTGGCCTGAATCAGCGTTTGCGTGGCCAGCACATGCTCCACTTCCGATGTGCCAATACCGTGCGCCAGAGCCCCAAAAGCGCCATGGGTGGAAGTATGGCTGTCACCGCAGACAATGGTCAGCCCCGGTAGGGTGAAGCCCTGCTCCGGCCCGGCCACATGCACAATGCCCTGCCGAATATCGTCCATTGCCAGATATTCAATTCCAAATTCGGCGCAATTGGCTTCCAGCGTTTCAATCTGCAATTTGCTCTCAGCATCGGCAATCGCCGCCACGCCGCCGCTGCGGTCAGTGGTCGGGATATTATGGTCGGCGACGGCCAGTGTTTTTTGTGGCGCGCGCGGGGCGCGCCCTGCCATACGCAGCCCCTCAAAGGCTTGCGGGCTGGTCACTTCATGCACCAAATGGCGATCAATATAAAGCAGGCAAGTGCCGTCTTGCTGCGCCTCAACCAAATGGGCATTCCAGATTTTGTCGTAAAGGGTTGTCCCTGTCATCGCTCTGCCTTTGCTTCTTCCCGGAGCCGCCCCCCGGGTCTGGGGTTAAGCCGCGCCCTGGAAAAAATCAGGCCTCGGCGTTGGCTGTGCCTTCTTCTGCCGTAATCGGTGCGGTTGTTGCCGCCTCGGCTTTGGCTTTTTCGCTACGCACGCGCTTTTCGGCAATCCGGGCAGCCTTGCCGCGCAGACCGCGCAGATAATACAGCTTGGCACGGCGCACGCGACCGCGACGCACCAGCTCAATACTGTCAACAAGCGGGCTGTAAATCGGGAATACCCGTTCCACGCCTTCGCCATACGAGATTTTACGCACAGTGAAATTCTCGTTCAGACCGCCACCGGCGCGGGCAATGCACACGCCTTCAAAAGCCTGCAAACGCTCGCGTGTGCCTTCAATCACTTTGACATTCACGCGCAGCGTATCGCCCGGCTGAAAATCAGGCACTTGCTTGCCCGACGCCTGCATTTGCTCTTGCTCGAGTTCGTCAATCAGGTTCATTTTGGCACCTATCGAAAATCACGAAATGGCTCTCCGGCCATTCAAGTTGCAGGCATTTACCACGCCATGACCGGCCTGTCACCCCTTTAATGCAAGAAAAATGAACAGTTTCCGCTTATTTGGGCTGATTTTTTTTGCGCCATTGCGCCCATAAATCGGGGCGGCGGGTTTTGGTTATCTCGTGCGCTTGCTGCTTGCGCCATTCGGCAATTTTGCCATGATCGCCGGACAGGAGGATTTCCGGTATGGCGCGCCCTTCCCACTCAGCCGGACGGGTATAATGGGGATATTCAAGCAGCCCGTCAGCAAAACTCTCCTCATGCGCCGAAGCGGCTGCGCCCATCACACCGGGCAGGAGCCGCACCACCGCATCGGTCATCGCCAGCGCGGCCGGTTCACCGCCCGACAACACATAGTCCCCCAGCGAAACTTCAATCGCCGCACGCGCCTCGACCACGCGCGCATCAATGCCTTCAAACCGGTTGCAAAAAAACACCGCACCTTTGCCTTCAGCCAGTTTGGCGGCCATTTGCTGCGTAAAGGGCGCGCCGCGCGGGCTGGGCATCAGCAGGGGCATGTCCGGTGCTTGCGCGCGCACCGCATCAATGGCGGCAGCGGCGATATCAGCCCGCAGCACCATGCCAGCCCCGCCGCCAGCCGGTGTGTCATCGACATTTTTGTGTTTGCCTTCACCAAAATCGCGCAAATCATGCGCCGTGCAGTGCCATAGGCCATTTTGCAAAGCGCGACCGGCAAGACTATGCCCCAAACTGCCGGGAAACATGTCCGGAAACAGCGTAATAAAATGCGCCTGCCAGCCACTCATGGCGTTGTCGCCTCTTTATCGTCGCTTGCGTCAGTTTCAGCGCGCGCCTCGGTTTCCGGCGGCAACAGCACGGTCAACCGCCCATTTGCCAAATCAATTTCCGGCACAATGGCGCGGGTGAACGGCACAAAGCGGTCGCCAATCTCCAGCAAATCACCGGCGCCAAAATCATGCACAGCCAGCACTCGCCCCAAATAATCGCCATCCGGCGTCAGTGCTTTCAATCCGACCAAATCGGCGTGATAAAATTCTTCCGCATCATCCAGTGACGGCAAGCGGTCGCGCGGCACACATAATTCCGTGCCGCGCAACGCTTCGGCGGCGTCGCGATTGGTGATGCCAATGATTTTTATGCGCGCACCGGCCTTGTCAGGCTTGACCCATTTCAGCTCAAATTGCCGGTTGCCATTGCGCGTGGACAGCGCGCCATAAGCCCCCAGCTCAAGCGGGTCGGCACAAAAAGTCTTGACCCGCATACCCCCATGCACGCCATGTGGCGCGACAATCACGCCAAGCACAAGCATGGGGGCTTCGGCCATGACTAATCGGCCTTTTCTTCCTCGGCGGGTGCTTCTTCCGCAGCAGCTTCCTCGGCGGGTGCTTCCTCCGCAGGGGCTTCTTCCGCAGCAGCTTCGTCAGCAGGGGCTTCCTCGGCAGCAGCTTCCTCGGCGGGTGCTTCCTCCGCAGGGGCTTCTTCCGCAGCAGCTTCTTCAGCAGGGGCTTCCTCGGCAGCAGCCGCTTCTTCAGCCGCAGCAGCTTCCGCTTCGGCGGCGGCTTCCTCGGCGGCACGGCGGGCTTCTTCCGCCGCTTCCAGACGCTCTTGCGCCTTGGCGCCCGGCTTGGCCTTGTTCGGATTATTGCGCGGCTTGCGCTCTACCAGACCGGCAGCGTCAAGAAAACGCGCCACGCGGTCAGACGGTTTGGCTCCCTCGCCAAGCCAGTATTTGGCGCGGTCAAGGTCGAGCTTGACGCGCTCCGCGCTGTCTTTCGGCAGCAATGGGTTATAAGTGCCAAGCTTTTCAATAAAGCGACCATCGCGGGGCATACGGCCATCGGCCACCACAATGCGATAAAACGGGCGTTTTTTTGACCCGCCACGCGACATACGAATTTTAAGAGCCATTATTCAATTCCTTTCGTGAAACAGCTATTTCTTTTTGGGCGCGCCCAATCCTTTGAGAAGGTCAGGTGGCAAACCGCCGCCCGACTGACCCAGCCCAATTTTTCCCAAATCAGGCATTTGCCCGATATCTTTCGGCAATTCGCCCGGCAATCCACCACCAAGGCCACCACCAAGGCCACCCATCAGGTTTTTCATGCCACCCTTGCCGAGTTTTTTCATCATATCGGCCATTTGTCGGTGCATTTTCAGCACGCGATTGACTTCCTGCACCGACGTTCCCGACCCGGCCGCCACCCGCTTTTTGCGGCTGGCATTGAGCAATTTCGGATTATCCTTTTCGGCCTGCGTCATGGAGGACACAATCGCCGCCTGACGTTTCAGCGCTTTGTCATCCATGCCCATTTCGCCCATTTGCGCGGCCTGTTTTTTCAGCTTGCCCATGCCGGGGATAAGCCCCATCACACCGGCCATGCCGCCCATGCGCTGCATTTGTTTCAACTGCTCGGCCAAATCCTCCAGCGTGAACAGGCCTTTTTTCATCCGCGCCGCCATTTTTTCGGCTTTTTCGGCATCAATGGTTTCGGCGGCTTTTTCGACCAGCCCGACAATATCGCCCATGCCGAGAATCCGGTTGGCCAATCGCGCCGGGTCAAAGATTTCAAGCTTATCCGTGGCTTCGCCAATACCAAGGAATTTGATTGGCACGCCGGTAACATGGCGAATAGACAATGCCGCACCACCGCGCCCGTCGCCATCCATACGGGTCAGCATCACACCGGTCAGCGTGACGCGGGCGGCAAATTGCGCCGCGATATTGACCGCTTCCTGGCCGGTCAAACTGTCGGCAACCAGCATCACCTCGCTCGGCTTGGCGGCTTTTTCAATCGCCGCCATTTCCGCCATCAGCGCCTCATCGGCATTGGAGCGCCCGGCTGTATCCAGCATGACCACATCAAAACCGCCCAGCCTGGCCGCTTGCATGGCGCGTCCGGCAATATCAACCGCGCGCTGACCCTCGACAATCGGCAAAGTCTCTATATTCAGATTTTCGCCCAGCACTTGTAATTGCTGCATGGCCGCCGGGCGCTGCGTATCCAATGAGGCCATCAGCACTTTGCGGCCTTCCTTGTCACGCAAATGGCGCGCCAGCTTGGCGGTGGAAGTGGTTTTACCCGAACCTTGCAGGCCGACCATCATAATGGCGGCGGGCGGGGCAACATCAAGTTTAATGGGCGCGGCCTCGCCCAGCATATCGACCAGCGCATCATTGACGATTTTAACGACTTGCTGACCCGGCGAGACAGATTTCAGAACTTCCGCTCCAACCGCGCGCGGGCGCACCACATCAAGGAAACTGCGGACGGCAGGCAGCGCCACATCGGCCTCCAGCAGGGCGTTGCGAATATCAGACAGCGCGGTTTCGACATCTTTTTCAGACAGCGCACCGCGCCGCGTCAGCCGGTCGAATATCGACCCCAGATTGTCGCTCAGCGTTTCAAACATGCAAAAACTGCCTCAATATCAAATGCGCCCGAGGACGAATATCGTTGTCGGGCGGCAATCCTGCCCTTTGGGCGCGGACCGGTTCAAATCTCGCTTCACTCAGAAGTGGGCGCAAAATAGGCGGCTGGCCTGCGAAAGTCAAGACAGGCTGGCTTTGTAAAAAGTTTCAAACCGCGCCTGACTTAGAGGGCTATCGAAAACACCTCGGCATATTCTCTCCATCAAGCGCGCCGACATATTTTCATCACGGGATTGACCTTCCAGAAAATCAATGCTGCAAATTTCCATGCGCTCATAGATGACGTAACTTTGATATTTGATAAACGGATGCGCCCCCGGTTTCAAAAGGCATGTTTTGTCACTTTTTAACCTTGACGATACAGAGACCAACAAAACCTTGTTCGCGTCCCCTTTTTCGACCCGCGGCTCGGTCAAGACGATAAATAAATGGGATTTTTCCGAATTATAACGTGTGCCGGACGGAAGATGGTAGGTTCGCCCTATCCAAGGGTCATCGCCTTTCATCGCGCCATAGCAAAAGCCCGCGCCAAAGACCGATAGGATTCTATTTCTTCGGCGATTTCTTCGCTTCTTTCTTTGCTCAAAAATTTCAGAATACGCTCATAGGGAATTGGCAGCGCCTTGCCATGAGGGTTTTCCCATTCCGGACAAACATCTTGACGATGGGTCATTTCAACCAATTCCCATTGATCCAATGCGCCATATTCTTCCCAAATCTCGTTCAAAACACCCAAATCCGCTCGGCTCAATTCATCAAGTGCCTCAACGCTTATATCCTTGTGCAATGTGCGGGAATGACGCGCTTCAGACTTAATCAAATCTTCCCAAATCGGGTTCAAAATATTGCCATTTGACAAATTGACCGTTTGAGACAAGGCCGGTCCGCAATCCATAGACACACAATCATCAAAAACCATTGGCAAATCATATTTTTCCATAAACTTGCGATTGGCCAGATAGATGAGTTTCATCAATTTCAAATGATTGATGCGCCCATCTGCGCGCAGAATAAACCACGCAGCAATATGCGCTATCTTACGCACATCAAAGCCATCGAAAATCTGGTCCGTGTTCATCATCGTTTTATTCTCTTTCTGACCAGACGATATCAAAAACGAATTAGGGTGTAAAGAAACAGAAAAGCGCGCCTATTGCACCCGACACAAGGCTGGCGTGTTGTGTGCCAAGCGCCTATATAGAGCCTATGAGAGATGAAATGAAAGTTGTTGAAACAGACGCGGCGCGACCGACCAGCCTTGCTTTTTCCAAAATGAACGGGCTGGGCAATGATTTCGTCATCCTTGATGCGCGCCCGACTGGCCTGTCCCTGCCGCCCGACACTGTGCGGCAGCTGGCGGCGCGCGACAACCCCATCACCCAAGGCTGCGACCAGCTTCTTATCATCCAGCCGCCGCGCGAGGCCGGTGATATTTTCATGCAGATTTTTAATGCTGATGGCAGCGAGGCGCAGGCTTGCGGCAATGGCACGCGGGCGGTCGCCGCTTGGCTGGCCGACCGCGACGGCAAGGCGCACAGCACGATTGATACGCTTGGCGGGCTTTTGACCTGTGGGGTGGACGCGGACGGCGCGGTTAATGTGACTATGGGACGGCCGCGCTTTGGCTGGCAGGAGATACCGCTGGCGCGCGCGGTTGACGATACGGCGCGGGTAATCCTGCGTCCGGCCTTGCCGCCCGCTTTTTTGGTTAATATCGGCAATCCGCATGCCGTGTTTCTGCTCGACGCAAACAGCGATTTGGAAAGCCTTGCCCGCCAATATGGCGCGGCGCTGGAATGTCACGAATTATTCCCTGAAAAAGCCAATATCGGCTTTGCCCGCCCCCGTGATAATGGCAAAAAAGGCGATAATCATGCGCTGCATTTGCGCGTCTGGGAGCGCGGCGCGGGTTTAACCAAAGCCTGCGGGTCGGGGGCGTGCGCCGCCGCCATTGCCGCCATCGCCATTGGCGGGTTTGACGCGAAACGGGTTGATGTGCATCAGCCAATGGGCATTGTGCAGGTCAGCCGGTCGGAGGCCGGGCGCGGTGACGTGCATATGCGCGGGCCAGCCACATTTGAGTTTGACGGCGAGGTATCGCTGTGAGCGTGAAAGTGGAAAATTTCGGCTGTCGGTTGAATGCGCTGGAAGGCGATATTGCCACCGCTATGGCCGAGCGCGCCGGTGTGCAAAACGCCACAATTATCAATGGCTGTGCGGTGACCGGCGAGGCTATGCGGCAAGCCCGTCAAGCCGCGCGCAAGGCCAAAAACGCCGCGCCCGACGGGCAGGTGATTGTTACCGGCTGTGCGGCACAAACCGATGCGGCGCAATTTACCGCCATGCCGGAAGTTGACCGCGTGCTTGGCAATGCCGAAAAGCTGACCGAGACAGCATGGGCGGGCAAGGATAATGCTGTCGGCGATATCATGCAGGCCACACGCGCCCAGACATTGCCCAATGTGGCGCAAGCGGCGCGCGCGCGTGCCTTTGTGCAAGTGCAGACCGGCTGTGACCATCGCTGCACTTTTTGTATCATCCCGTTTGGCCGCGGCAATGCGCGCTCCGTGCCGGTTGATGAGGTGGTGGCACAATGCCAAAGGCTGGTCGCTGAAGGGCATAATGAAATTGTGCTGACCGGCGTTGATGTCACCAGCTATGGGCCGGATATTGGGGAGGCGGGTCTGGGTTCGCTGGTGCGCGCCATACTCGCACGTGTGCCGGAATTGCCGCGCCTGCGCCTGTCTTCGATTGATGCGGTCGAAATTGACAAGGGTTTGCTGGATATTGTGCTGCATGAGGAACGGTTAATGCCGCATCTGCATCTTTCCCTGCAAGCCGGTGACAATATGATTTTGAAACGCATGAAGCGCCGCCATACGCGCGAGGAAGCGATTGGCTTTTGCGACCATGTGGCAAAGCAAAGGCCGGATGTGACTTTCGGCGCCGATATCATTGCCGGTTTCCCGACCGAGACCGACGCCATGTTTGAAAACTCGCTGGCACTGGTCGCCGATTGCAATCTGGTCTGGCTGCATGTGTTTCCGTTTTCACCGCGCCCCGGCACACCGGCAGCACGCATGCCGCAAATAAACGGTGCGACCATTAAGGCGCGCGCGGCGCAATTGCGCGCGGCAGGTGACCGCCAGCGCAGCGCATGGCTGGACGGGCAGATTGGCAAAACTCTGTCCGTGCTGGTTGAACAAACCCGCCCGACGCAAGGCCAACGCCCTGCCCTGTGGCAGGGGCGCAGCGAAAGTTTTGCCCGCATTGACTGGCCGGAAGCGGATACCCCCCTCGCGCAAGGCCAGATTGTTGACGTGACGATTGACGGCCATGACGGCCACGGCTTGCAGGGGCATTTGGCATGAGTTTGTTTCAGCGTTTGCGCGACGGGCTAAGCCGTTCCAGCAAATCGCTGGGCAGTGGGCTGGGCAGCCTGCTCGGCGGCGGGCGGCTGTCGGCTGACCGGCTGGATGAATTGGAAGAGGTGCTGATTGGTGCCGATTTGGGTGTACAGGCCGCCGCTGATATCACTGCCCGCATGAAAGCCCATAAAGGATTGGGCGGGTTGGATGATGCCGGTTTGCGCCGCGCGCTGGCCGATGAAATCACGGCCCTGCTTGCGCCGGTGAGCGCGCCTTTCAGCCTGGCCGCCGCGCGCCCTGCCATTATTTTAATGGCCGGTGTCAATGGCGCGGGCAAAACAACAACAATTGGCAAGCTGGCGCAACGCTTTCAGGCCGAAGGAAAAACTGTCATGCTGGCGGCTTGCGACACATTCCGCGCCGCCGCCGGTGAACAATTGGCCGTATGGGGCGCGCGCGCCAATGTGCCGGTGGTCAGCGGCGCGCCAGGCACGGATGCGGCCGGGCTGGCTTTTGAGGCGGTGCAAAAAGCGCAAGCCGAAAATATCGATGTGTTGCTGGTGGATACGGCAGGGCGCTTGCAAAACAATGACGGCCTGATGGCCGAGCTTGAAAAAATCATCCGCGTCATGCGTAAGCTGGTGCCGGAAGCACCCCATACCTCGCTGCTGGTGCTGGATGCGACTGTCGGGCAGAACGCGGTGCGCCAAGCCGAAGTGTTTCTCGAAAAAGCCGCCATTACCGGCCTGATTGTTACCAAGCTGGATGGCACGGCGCGCGGTGGCGGCCTGGTGCCGGTCGCGATGAAGCTCAATCTGCCAGTCTATTTTATCGGCGTTGGTGAACAGGCCGAGGATTTGCAAACCTTTAATGCCGCCGAATTTGCCACCGCCCTGACCGGTGCGGATATGGCGCAAAGTGAAAAGGAAGCATGACATGGCAGGTTGGCGCAAAACGGCGGAAGAGTTCGGGCCATTGCTGGTCTTTTTCATTCTCAATGCGCGCGGCGCGCAATGGTTTGGCCTGCCCGAAAGCCAAAGCCTGTTTATCGCCACGGGCGGCTTTATGGTGGCGCTGGCGGTCGCCATTGGCCTGACACTGGCACGCGGCGAACGCCCCAATAATATGACGCTGTTTTCAGGCGGCTTTGTTTTTATCTTTGGCGGCATTACCCTGTTTTTGCAGGATGAGCGCTTTATCAAAATCAAGCCGACACTAGTCTATTTGCTGTTCGCCGCAATTTTGGGGGTCGGTCTGGCGCGCGGGCAATCTTATCTGCAAAGGCTGATGGGCAATATGCTGCCGCTTGACCAAGCTGGCTGGCTGCGCCTGACACGGCGTTGGGCGCTGTTTTTCGTTTTTCTGGCTGGCGTCAATGAGCTGGTCTGGCGCACCCAGTCAACCGATGTCTGGGTCAATTTCAAAGTATTCGGCATTTTGCCCCTGACATTTTTATTCATGGCTGTGCAATTGCCGTTAATGCGCCAGCATTTGCCGGATGGATTTCTCGACGCGCCGGAAGAAAACAAAGATTAGGCGGCAAAATCTGCCCAAGCGCCATGCGGGTGACACACAGCCAAACGAGTTTTTTGCACCGCACCACCCTGCCATAAATCATATTCCAGCACCGCTTCATGATCCATGCGGTCAACATCCATCCGCAACCAGGCAAGCGGCCTGTCGAGCGAAGCGGTTTCCGCCGCCTGTTCAAAACTCGATTCCACCGCCATGCGCTGCGACACATTGAGATAGGGCCAGACCAGCGAGTGAAACAGAACAGTTGTTTCACTGGCAGGGCGCTGCATAATCTGTGCCGCCACCCAACCGGCAGCGTCGGCGCGGTCAATCACTGGCACCTGACCCTTTAATGCAGCCAAGGCCTGTTTTTGCCGGTCAGCGCGGTGCGCCATGTCGCCCCAAATATAAGAGGCCATGCGGCGGCGCGCCGTCGCATCACCCAAATCTATCGGAAATAAATCGCAGCCGCGCCGGTCACTCACCTCAATGGCCTGTGCCATTTGCGGCGCTTGCCCCCGCCATTGCGCGGCAATGGTCAGCGGACTATTGGCATCGCCCCAATTCAGCGCTGCCTTGTCAGTTTCAATCTTATAGCGGAAATGGTCGAAAAACAGATTGAGACCGGCGCTGGCGCCAATCTCGCGCAATCGAAGCGGCAAGCCGGTTTGGCGGGCAATTTCTGAAAATCCGGCCAGCAAAACTGCGGCGCGTCCGGCCTCATTGGTTTGCGGCGCGCTGCGTAAAAACCGCCGCGCGGCGGCTTCTTGAGCCGTCAAACAGTCTAACGCCGCCTGCCACAAAGCAACCGCATCAGACGGCGCAAACCGGCCACCGCAAGTTTCATAAAATTGCGCCAGCTCCGGCGCGTCACCGGCCAAAGCCCGGTCATGAAAAAAACCGGCCAGACGCAATGGCACATTTTCATCAAGCGGGTCGCCGGCCCAGCCGCGCAGCAAATGAGCGACCGACCCATTGGCGGCAAAATCATCCCTCGCGCCGCGCAGCAAAGCCGCCGTCAGGGGTGAGCCGAGCTTTTCGCAGGCCTCTACCTGCACCCGAAAAGCCGAGAGAATATGCTTGTCAGCCATCGCTATAGCGCCGCGCCAAATCCTCAAAACCGGGGGTTGTCGTCCAGTCCTCCGGCTCACTGAAAGGGGCAAAAGCCGCCGCCTCGCGGGTCTGGTGATAATGCTGTAACGCCCAATAGACGCTTGGAAAGGCCAATTCTTTCCAAGGTATTTCGTCCCAGCCCATCAACGCGACTTCCTCGCTTTCAGGCCCGGCCGCGATATCGGGCGAGGCAAGCTGCGCGCGATAAAATATCTGCACTTGGCTGATGCGCGCGACATTGTAAATGCCGATAAGCGCATCAATCTCTACCTTGGCTTGCGCCTCCTCAAAGGCTTCGCGCGCCGCCCCTTCGGCAATGGTTTCCTGTTGCTCCATAAATCCGGCGGGCAATGTCCAAAACCCGCGACGCGGCTCAATGGCGCGGCGGCACATCAAGATTTTATCTTCCCAAACCGCCACCACACCGGCGACAATTTTCGGGTTTACATAATTTATCAGCCCACAATGGTCGCAAATGCCGCGCGTGATGCTGTCATCATGCGGCGTGCGCTGGGTGAAAGAGGGGTTTTTTTGATAGCTTCGCGATTTATCCTGAAATGTCATCCGGCTTTTCCTCTTGCTTGGTCTGCTCTCCAGCGGCGCGACCGATAAGCGGCAGAATATCATTATTCCATATGTCTGACGAGAGGGGGCCGACATGGCGGGTCAACAGCGTGCCATCGGCGTCCAGCACAAAAGTTTCCGGCACACCATAAACGCCCAAATCAATCGCCACACCGCCTGTCCGGTCAACCCCGATTTTACGATAGGGATTGCCAAGCCGCGCCAGAAACCCGCGCGCCGCTTTCGGCGCGTCTTTATAATTCAGCCCGTAAATCGCAATACCTTGCTCGGCCAGCGCCATCAATAGCGGGTGTTCGTCGCGGCAAGGCGCACACCAGCTCGCCCAAACATTGAGCAGCACGACATTGCCGCTTGCCAAATCGGCATGAGCCAAATCAGCTTCGGTTTCATTCAAAGGTGGCAAGGAAAAAGCGGGTAGCGGCTTTCCTTGATAGGCGCTTGGCAGCCGCGTCGGGTCACCCATAAACAGGCCAGTGAAAAACAGCGCAAACAAAATAAGGACAAGCGCCAAGGGCAACCAGCGCAACACGCTTACCCGACCCTTTGTCGGCTCACTGCTCATCAGTCTCGTCTGCCGCAGCGCATTGGCGACGCGCGCGCTGCAAGCCATACAGGCTGACCCCGGCCAGCGCAGCAAGCGCCAGAAAAGTGATGCCATAGCTGGCATAAATGTAAAAATCATACATGGCGCGCACCCTGTCTGATGAGCGCGCGGCGGCGCAGCACTTCCATTTGCATTCGCGTCAGCACCAGCGCGGCAAATAACAGCATAAAGGCCAGCCCCATAACCAGCAGCGGGTAGAGAAAATCAGGGTGCAGGGCGGGAGGCGCAAAACGCGAAACGCTGGCCGGCTGGTGCAATGTGTTCCACCAATCAACCGAGAATTTGACGATTGGCACATTAACAAAGCCGACAATTGCCAGAATGGCAGCAGCGCGCGCCGCCTGCCCGTAATCTTCAATCGCCTGCCACAGGGCGATATAGCCGAGATAGATGAAAAACAGCACCAGCACCGAGGTCAGCCGCGCATCCCACACCCACCATGTCCCCCACATGGGCTGTCCCCACAACGCACCGGTCACCAAGGCGATAAAGGTGAATGTCGCGCCAATCGGCGCGGCGGCACGCGCGGCGACATGACCAAGCGGATGGCGAAAGACCAAAGCGGTGACACTGGCAAAGAAGATGAAACTATAGGCGAACAGCGACAGCCAAGCCGCCGGTACATGGACAAACATGATACGCACCGTCGCGCCCTGCTGATAGTCATCCGGCACGCCCGACGCCATATACAGACCAAGCACCAGCACGCTCAGCGCCAATCCCCAAACCGGCGCATGCAACAGACCGGCCAGCCGCATGAAACGGGTCGGATTGGCATAATAGGCCGACAGATTTTCAACCGCTTTCAGCATGGGTTAAATCGCTCTTTCTCCTGCCTGTCCTAACGCTTGGTGTCGGACAAGTCAAAACGCTTCGCCGTCTCAACCCCGCGTCCGATTACCGCAAACCGGCACGCAAAGCCGCCGCTATGGCCACCGGCGCCAACAGCAGGGCGGCAAGGCCGAACAGCGCCAACACACCCAGCCCGGCCGCATTAACTGCCCCATCCCCGCCGGCAGATGGCGTTGAGGCGGCAATGCCGAAAATCAGCACCGGCACATAAAGCGGCATGACCAGCAAGCCGGTCAGCATGGTCGCGCGGCGCACCGTGACCGACAATGCCGCGCCAATCGCGCCGAGCAACACAAGCGAGGGCGCGCCCAAAGCCAGTGCCGCCATTAAGGATGGCAGGGCGACCGGCTCAATGTTCAGCAAAATACCGGCCAGCGGCACGGCCAGCAAAAGCGGTAGCACCACCACCACAAAATGACCGGTCGCTTTGGCAAGCACGACCAGTTCCAAAGCCAGGGGCAAAAGAAAAAGCTGGTCAAGCGCGCCATCTTCCAAATCCGCTTGAAACAGCCGGTCGAGTGTTGCCATCAGGGTCAACAGCATGACCACCCAGACCAGCCCCGGCGCCAATTCCTTCAGCAAGCGCAATTCCGGCCCGATACCAAATGGCAAAAGCGTGACGGCGATAAACAAAAAGGCAATCGCCAAAACAGTTTGTCCGCCGCGCCAGCCAAGGCGGACTTGCTGAAACATAAGCGCCAGAAAAATCCGCATCACACGCTCCCTTGCGGGGCAGGCAGGGTGATGGTTTGCGTGGCAAAGGGCAGCGCTTCATGGCTGCTGGCAATCACCATGCCGTTCAGCGCCAAATGCGCGCCGACCAGTCGCGTCAGCACTTCACGACCTTGCGTGTCAAGCGCGGTAAAAGGTTCATCAAGCAACCAAAGCGGACGCGCCACCGGCAGCAAGCGCGCCAGCGCCAGCCGCCGCCTTTGCCCGGCTGATAATTCACCAACCGGCCGGTCGGCACAGGCAGACAGCCCAAGCAATGACAAAATCTGCTTGGTCTGCCACTCAGATAATGCGGCGCAGCCATAAAATCCGGCAAAGCCGTGCAATGTTTCCCAAACGCGCAAGGCATTTTTCAGCCCGTCCAAATGGCCGACATAATGCACAGCGACAGCCATGTCCGGTGCGGCTGGCAATGTCACCGCGCCGGCCTGTATCGGCACCAAACCGGCAATCAGCCGCAACAGGCTGGTTTTCCCCGCCCCATTGGCACCATACACGGCCAGCGCTGCGCCGGGGTCAAGGGTCAGCGAAAACCCGTCAAACAGGCAGTGACTGCCGCGCAAACACATAATGTCTTGCACATGCAGAGCGCCGCTTGCATGGGCGGCCAAGGGCGCGCCGGTCGGGTCAAAAAAAATTTCGTCTTGCACCATGGTCTTTTGCCTTCAGAAACCTTATAACGCAAATGTTTTACATAGCCTATGCGTCCTTCTTCGCCCTGTGAGGCCGACGCGGCGCATAGCCAAACCATGATTTGCCACCGCGCGATTATTGCACCGCACGACCATGAAAAGGAGCCAGCCATGCCGCAAGCCAAGAAAACCGAAGCCCATCCCAATAGTTTCAAATCCCGCAAAACGCTGAAAGTCGGCAATAAGCCTTATGTCTATTTCAGCCTGAAAGCGGCGGAGAAAAACGGGCTGACAGGTATTTCGGCGCTGCCCAATTCCATGAAAGTGCTGCTTGAAAATTTGCTGCGCCATGAAGATGGCCGCACCGTCACCAAAGACGATATTATCGCGGTAAAGGACTGGCTGAAGCGGCGCAAATCAACCCGCGAGATTGCCTATCGCCCGGCGCGCGTGCTGATGCAGGATTTTACCGGCGTGCCGGCGGTTGTTGATTTGGCCACCATGCGAAATGCGATGCAAGAAATTGGCGGCAATCCGAACAAAATCAATCCGCTGACACCGGTGGATTTGGTGATTGACCATTCGGTGATGGTTGACACATTTGGCACAGCGCAAGCGCTGAAGCAAAATGTCTCGCTCGAATATCAGCGCAATGGCGAACGCTATGAGTTTTTGCGCTGGGGCGCGCAAGCCTTCCAAAACTTCCGCGTTGTGCCGCCCGGCACAGGCATTTGCCATCAGGTCAATCTTGAGCATTTGGCGCAAACTGTTTGGACAAAGCGCGAAAAAGTGAATGGCAAAACCGTTGAGATTGCCTATCCGGATACGCTGGTCGGCACGGACAGCCACACCACAATGGTCAATGGCCTGTCGGTTCTCGGCGGGGGCGTGGGCGGCATTGAGGCCGAAGCCGCCATGCTGGGTCAACCGGTTTCCATGCTGCTGCCGGAAGTGATTGGCTTCAAGCTGACCGGCCATTTGCCGGAAGGGGCGACCGCCACGGATTTGGTTCTGACCATTGTTGAAATGCTGCGCCAGAAAGGCGTGGTCGGCAAGTTTGTTGAATTTTACGGGCCGGGTCTTGACAGCCTGTCGCTGGAAGACCAAGCGACGATTGCCAATATGGCGCCCGAATATGGCGCGACTTGCGGCTTCTTCCCGATTGACGAAGACACGCTTGGCTATCTGAAGGCAACAGGGCGCGCCAAGGCGCGCATTGAGTTGGTCGAAAAATACGCCAAGGCGCAGGGCATGTTCCGCACCGCCAAAACGCCTGACCCGGTCTTTACCTCAAGCCTGTCGCTTGATTTGGGCAGCGTTCATCCGAGCTTGGCCGGGCCGAAACGCCCGCAGGACCGGGTGCGGTTGGAAGATATGGCCAAGGGCTTTGAAAGCGCGCTGACGGATCAGGGCATTAAAGCCAAAGACCGCAGTAAGCGGGTGAAAGTGCGCGGCCAGAAATTCGACATTGGGCATGGCGATGTGGTGATTGCCGCGATTACCTCCTGCACCAACACCTCCAATCCGAATGTGATGATTGGTGCGGGTCTTGTCGCGCGCAATGCCCATAAGCTGGGCCTGAAAGTCAAGCCTTGGGTGAAAACCTCACTGGCACCCGGTTCGCAAGTGGTGACCGATTATCTGAAAAAAGCCGGTCTGCAAAAGCCGCTTGATGCGCTGGGCTTTAACCTTGTCGGTTATGGCTGCACCACTTGTATTGGCAATTCCGGTCCGCTGGACAAGCCGATTTCCGACGCCATCAATAAAAATGATTTGGTCGCCACCTCTGTTTTGTCGGGCAACCGCAATTTTGAAGGCCGCGTCAGCCCGGATGTGCGGGCGAATTATCTGGCCTCGCCCATGCTGGTTGTCGCTTACGCGCTGGCCGGTTCGGTCAATGTCAATTTGGCGACCGACCCGATTGGCGAGGACAAAAAGGGTAATCCGGTTTATCTGCGCGATATTTGGCCGAGCAATCGGGAAATCGCCGATACGGCGCGCGCCTGTGTGACACCGGCCATGTTCAAAACCCGCTATGCCAATGTGTTTGACGGCGATGCCGGTTGGCGCAAGGTGAAAGCGCAAAAAGGGCTGACATTTGATTGGAATGACAAATCCA
>Ga0213866_10000301_pt1 | contig 40928 bp, 41 predicted proteins | sample PICome_11_FD_160079 | JGI IMG/M metagenome (GOLD analysis project Ga0213866, IMG submission 160079) | Coastal seawater microbial communities near Pivers Island, North Carolina, United States - PICO284 | ecosystem: Environmental > Aquatic > Marine > Coastal | place: USA: North Carolina... | reverse complement strand
TGGCACCTTGCTCGCGGCCGCCGCCACCGCGTCGACCGCGCTGGCCACCACGATCCCGGCGGTCATCGCGATCCGGGCCGTCACCGGCATCGGCGAGGCGGCCGTCTTCGTCGGCATCGCAAGCTCGATCCAGGACCTGAGCCCCGACGACCGGCGAGCCGAGGCCGCCTCGTACTTCTCGTTGACCATCTACGGCACGCTCCTGGTCGGACCGCTCCTCGGCGGGTGGATCCGCGATGAGCACGGCACCGACTGGGTCTGGCTGGTCGCCGGAATGCTGGCCGCGGGAGCCGCGGTCGTGGGAGTCACCGCCCCCGGCCCTCCCGACTACAAGCCTCCGTTCCCGCCGTTCCGCCGACTGATCCACCCCGCTGCGGTGCGGCCGGGCTTCATGCTGTTCGCCGGCCTGCTCGGATACACGGGGTTCCTCGCCTTCGCCGTCGTGCACGGCGAGCGACTGGGAATGGAGGATCCCGAGCGCATCTTCGTCGTGTTCGGGGCGGTCATCATCACGCTGCGGCTGTTCGCCGCCCGTCTCCCCGATCGGCTCGGTCCGCTCCTCACGACGCGGATCTCGTTGACCTTCGGCGTCACCGGCCTGTTCATCCTGTTCGTGTGGCGAGAACCGGCGGGGGTGTACGTCGCCGCCGCGGTCCTGGCCGTGGCCCAGACCTTCCTCTTCCCGGCCCTCTTCGCGCTCGTCGTCGACCGAGCCCCCGACGAGGAACGGAGCCAGGCGATCGGCAGCTTCTCGATGTTCTTCGATCTCGCCTTCGGGCTCGGCGGGCCGATCATCGGGGCCATCGGCGACTGGACCGACCTCAGCACCGGCTTCCTCGTCTGCGCGGTGATTGCTGCACTGGCGCTGCTCTCCGCCCGACGGCTGCTGGGCGACGCCCTGATCGCGACCACACTCGACGACATCGGGCCGCGCAGTCGCCGGTAGCGTCGTCGGCATGACTGACGCCCCGCCCTGGTTCACGGCTGCGCTGTCGGTGGAGCCGTCGCCCCGCAGCGTCGAGGTCGCCGGTACCTCCATCAACTATCTGTCGTGGGGCGACCGGGATCGGCCCGGCATCGTCTTCGTGCACGGAGGCGCCGCGCACGCGCACTGGTGGAGCCACATCGCACCGTCGTTCCTCGAAACCCACTCCGTCGCGGCGATCGACCTCTCCGGTCACGGCGACAGCGGTCGTCGGGAGGAGTACACGCTCGACCTCTGGTGCGACGAGGTCGCGGCGGTCATCGCCGACGCCGCCTTCGATCGACCGCCGATCCTGGTCGGCCACTCCATGGGCGGCTTCGTCACCATCGCCACCGCGGCCCGCCACGCCTCACTCCTCGCCGGCGCCGTGATCATCGACTCGCCGGTGGTCGACGTCGACCCCGAGGTCAACGTCGGCCGCGGGACCGACACGTTCCGCAAGGAGCGCGCCTACGAAGACCCCGCCGGGCCGATCGAACGATTCCGCACGATCCCCGAACAGGACGTGTATCTCCCCTACGTCAAGGACAACATCGCCACGCGATCGCTCCGACGCCACGACGACGGCCTCTGGCGCTGGAAGTTCGACTCGGCGATTTTCGTTCCCCCTCGGCGAGAGCCGGCGGAGTACCTCTCGCAGATCACGTGCCGGGTGGCCCTGCTGCGCTGCGAACACGGCCTGGTGACGCCCGACATCGGTGACTACATGTACAACCAGCTCGGACGGGTCGCCCCGGTCATCGAGCTCCCGACGGCCGGGCACCACCCGATGCTCGACGTGCCGTTGATCCTCATCACCGCGATCCGGAGCCTGATCGCCGACTGGGACCACAGTCGCCCGCTCGATCGCGAGTGACCGCTACTCCAGCGAGGCGATGAGCTCGGCCCAGGGGGCCATCTTCTCGGCCGGATCGCCGAGGAACATGAACCCGGGCACGATCATCCGATGCATTCCCCAGGAGGCCGCTTCCTCGACCGCGGCTGCGGGGTCCTCACCGAAGATTCCGGGGTGTGAGCTGGTCATCTCGATCGTCTCCGGGTCGCGGCCGTGGTCCGCCGCGGTCTGGCGGGCGATGTCGAACAGCTCTGCGATGTCGCCCTTCGCCGGGAAGAAGCCATCGCCCATCCGGCCGGCCCGCTCTGCGGCCGCCTTGCTGTGTCCACCGATGTGGATCGGCACCGGCCCGTCGGCCGGCTTGGGGTTGGACGAGATGTGGTCGAAGTCGATGAACTCGCCGTGGTACGACACATCGTCCTTCTCCCAGAGCGCCCGCATCACCTCGGCGTACTCCTCGGTGCGTCGGGTTCGCCCCTCCCACGGGATGTCGAGCGCCTCGAACTCCTCCTTCAGCCAGCCGATACCGATCCCGAGGATGACTCGACCGTTCGACATCATGTCGAGCGTCGCGACCTCCTTTGCGTAGGTCACCGGGTGACGTTCGGGGAGGAGGGAGATCCCGGTCGCGAGGTTGAGCGTGGTGGTGTTGGCGGCGACATAGGACAGCCAGATCAGGGGATCAGGGATCGGGCTGTCTCCGGAACCGGGCATCTTGCCGTCGGGGGCGTAGGGGTACGTCGACTCGTAGCCCTCCGGGTAGACGATGTGCTCGACCGTCCAGAGCGACTCGAAGCCGGCGGCCTCGGCTGCCTTCCCGAGCCCGGCCGCGCCGTCACCGGTGACGAACGTGACGGTGTTGGCGAATCCGATTCCGAACTTCATTGGCGTGGACCTCTCGAGCAGACGGGTCGCCATCTTGTCGCATGGCAGGCGAGACCGAAACTCCCCACCTGAGCGCCGCCGACGCCGGTCGCCTCAAGGAGTGACGAACGAACTCGTGTCGAGACGACTGAGGTCGATCACGGTCCGCAACTGGCGGGCCTTCAACAACAACCGCCCGTCGTCGGCCCACAGGGTGATGTCCTCATCGGTCAGGCCGACATGGCCGCCGGTGGCGCGATGACGGACCAGGAGCGCCTGCCCGGCGGACCCACGGACGTGCGGGCCGAAGTGCACGACGTGGTGGAGACTCGGCGTCGCACACATGCGATCGGGGTGCCGGATCACCGGCGGCGGCCACACGTCGCTCGCCATCAGGGCCAGGCGGTGGTCCCAGTCACCGGGCTCGTTGACGATCAGCCAGCCGCCGTCCTCGTTGGGCACCACCGGGCCGTCGTGACCGAACCGACGATGGGGCGTGAACCGGCTGTGCACGTTGGTCGCCCAGCCCGGCACCTCGGTGCCGCCCTCCTCCGTCGGCGGGGCGACCGCCGGGAGTGGCTCGTCGAGATACTCCGGTCCCTCACGGTCGCCGGTGAACATCCCGCCGGCGACACCGACCGTGTCGTCGCCGACCACCAGCCGGGCCGTGACCGAGTGCACGAGCGCCCCGACTCGTTCGGTACTGACGACGAGGTCGAGGGGCCCCACCGGCACCCGTCGGAGAAACTGATGGGAGTAGATCCGCGGCACCCGGGTGTCGTCGGCGACCTCGGCTCGCATGGCTGCGAAGGTCAGCGCCATCAGATAGCCGCCGAACGGGCTGCCGGTACCCCAGAACTCACCGTCGTCGATCTCGCGGCGGTAACGCCCGGCGCCCATCGATTCGAGCTCAGTGCGTTCGTCCAGCAACCACGACATATGGCTGCGGAGGGTAGATGGCGCCATGCAAGGATGGCGAAATGCCCGACTGCCCGACCGTCGAGACGGAACGCCTCTTCCTTCGACCGTTCCGCGAATCCGACCTCGATCGCTACTTCGCGATCCACTCGACGCCCGAGGTACGGGCGTCACTCCACACGCCCGACTCCTTCTCCCGAGACGACGCCTGGGCCCAGATGGCGGCCCACCGAGGACAATGGGCACTGCGCGGAACGGGCCAGTGGGCGATCGAACTGAAGACCACGGGTGAGATGATCGGACGGGCGGGCACGCACCGCCCCGAACGAGCCGACTGGCCCGGGATCGAGTGTGGCTGGACCTTCGACCCCGTCCACTGGGGCAAGGGATACGCCACCGAAGCGGGTCGGGCCACCGTGGAGTGGGCGTTCGCGACGCACGATGTCGACCGACTGTTCAGCGTGATCCTCCCGGCCAACCGGCCGTCGCAGGCAGTGGCGAGTCGGCTCGGCTTCACGCTGCTCGAGGAACGCACCCTCGCGTTCTTCCCGACGGCTCCTCATGGCATCTGGGTTCTCCCCCGCCCTCAATAGGCTGCTCGCCGATGACCGTCACCACGCCTGCTGCGCTTCGCGACCGCTATGTCGACCTGCTCATGGGGTGCCTCACCCGCGAGTTGTTCCTCGACGAGGAAGCCCACGACGTCGACCTCGCCGAATGGCCCGGTGACGTCGCCGACCTGCGCACGACCCTGCGCGACAACGGCTGGCGCCTCACCAGTCGGGGCGGCGACGCCGCCAAGCGCGACGACGGCAACGACTGGCCCCCGGCGGCCGAGACGATGGTCGGTCGACAGCGTCTGGCCGACGTGCGCCGCTGCGTCGACTCGGTTCTGGCCGATGAGGTACCGGGCGACTTCATCGAGACCGGCGTCTGGCGAGGCGGCGTGACGATCCTGATGCGCGGCATGCTCGAGGCCTGGGGCGACACCGACCGACGGGTGTGGGTCGCCGACAGCTTCCAGGGTCTCCCGGCGCCCGACGCCGAGGCATTTCCGCAGGACGTCGGTCACGACATGTCCGACGTCCCCACGCTCGCCGTCTCCGCCGATCAGGTCCGCGGCAACTTCGACCGCTACGGCCTGCTCGACGACCGGGTCCGCTTCCTCGAGGGATGGTTCCGCGACACCTTGCCGACCGCCCCGATCGAACGGCTGGCCGTGCTGCGGCTCGACGGCGACATGTACGAATCGACCATGGACGCCCTCGAGGCGCTCTACCCGAAGCTCAGCGTCGGCGGCTACGTGATCGTGGACGACTACGGCGCCTGGGAACCATGCCGCCAGGCATGCACCGACTATCGCGCCCGCCACGGCATCACCGACGAGATCGTCGAGATCGACTGGACTGGCGTGCACTGGCGCCGCAGCGCGTGACGGCGTCGCCCACCCGAGGAACGACATGAACGACATCTCCACCTACTACGGCCTGCTCCGTCGAGCCCACGAGATCGTGAAGCCCGAGCGGTATCTGGAGATCGGCGTGCACGAGGGGCACTCGTTGTCGTTCGTCCAGCCCGGCACCCGAGTCGTCGGCGTCGATCCCGAGCCGAAGGTCGAGAACCCGCCCGACAACACCGTGATCGTGCCCGCGACCAGCGATGCGTTCTTCGCCGATCCCGAACTCGTCGGTCTGCTCGGCGGACCGATCGACCTGGCCTTCGTCGACGGGCTCCACCTCCACGAGCAGACCCTCCGCGACGTCGCCAACGTCGAGCGCCACTCACACCCCGACGGGATCATCATGATCCACGACTGCCTCCCGATCGACGCGAAGACCGCCGCGCGCGACCGCACCACCGTCGTCTGGTCGGGCGACGTCTGGAAGGTGGTCGTCGCCCTCCGTCGCCACCGGCCCGACCTCACGGTCACGACGGTCGACGTCGAGCCGACCGGCCTCGCGATCGTCAGCGGCCTCGACCCCCACAACACGATCCTCCACGACGACTACGACGCAATCGTCGAGGAACTCGCCGGCCTCGAGTTCGACGACCTCGAAGCGGTCGGCCGCGACGAGATGCTCGGCGTCGTCCCCGGCACCTGGGATCGAGTCGAACCGCTCCTGCTCGCGAGCTGAGCCGTCGACGCCGCACCGCTCGGCGCACTACGGTTTCGCCGTTCGACGACAGCGGCACGGGGCAGACAAATGGCGCAAACGGTCAAGGGCGTAGTGGCGATGGCGGAGGGCGAGCCCGTCTCGATCCACAACATCGTGATCCCCGACCCCGGCCCGGGTGAGGCGGTCGTCGCCATCCAGGCCTGCGGGGTGTGCCACACCGACCTCCACTATCGCGAGGGCGGTATCAACGACGAGTTCCCGTTCCTGCTCGGCCACGAGGCGTCCGGCATCGTCGAATCCGTCGGCGAGGGCGTCACCGAGGTCGAGCCGGGCGATTTCGTGATCCTCAACTGGCGTGCGGTCTGCGGCGACTGCCGGGCCTGCAAGAAGGGCACGCCCCACCTCTGCTTCAGCACGTTCAACGCCGAACAGAAGATGACCCTCGAGGACGGCACCGAGCTGTCTCCCGCCCTCGGCATCGGCGCCTTCGCCGAGAAGACCCTCGTCGCCTCCGGGCAGTGCACCAAGGTCGACCCCTCTGCATCGCCTGCCGCCGCCGGCCTGCTCGGCTGCGGCGTCATGGCCGGCATCGGTGCGGCCATCAACACCGGCGGGGTGACCCGCGGTGACAGCGTCGCCGTCTTCGGTTGCGGGGGCGTGGGCGACGCGGCAATCGCCGGATCGAAGCTCGCCGGCGCCTCGACGATCATCGCCGTCGACATCGACGACCAGAAGCTCGAATGGGCCAAGGGGTTCGGCGCAACCCACACCGTCAACTCGAAGGACGAGGACGCCGTCGCCAAGATCCAGGAGTACACCGGCGGTTTCGGTGCCGATGTCACGATCGACGCAATCGGTTTGCCGGAGGTCTACAAGCAGTGCTTCGAGGCCCGCGACCTGGCCGGCACGGTGGTGCTCGTCGGCGTTCCGACTCCGGAGATGGAGTTGACCCTCCCCTTCCAGGAGGTCTTTGGCCGCGGCGGCGCCCTGAAGTCGAGCTGGTACGGCGACTGCCTGCCCTCCCGCGACTTCCCGATGCTGATCGATCTCTATCAGCAGGGACGGCTCGATCTCGACGGCTTCGTTTCCGAGACGATCTCCCTCGACGAGGTCGAAGAGGCCTTCCACAAGATGGAACGTGGCGAAGTGCTGCGCTCCGTCGTCGAGATCTGACGTGACGATCGAACTCGTCACGACCGACGGCATCTTCGCCCTCGACGGCGGAGAGTGGGAGGTCACCAACAACATCTGGCTGCTCGGCGACGATCGCGAAGTGATGGTCTTCGACGCCGCCCACGATCACCAGCCAATCGTCGACGCGGTCAACGGCCGCAAGGTGACCGCCATCGTTCTCACTCACGGCCACAACGACCACATCAACGCGGCCGAGGCGCTGCGCGACGCCGTCGACGCGCCGATCCTGCTGCACCCGGACGACCGCATGCTCTGGGACGCCGTCTATCCCGACTCCAGCCCCGACGGAGAGATCGTGCCCGGCACCACCCTGTCTGCCGGCGGCCACGAGGTCGGCGTCATTCACACTCCGGGCCACTCGCCGGGTTGTTGCTGCTTCCACGATGTCGCCGCGGGCCGTGTCGTGTCGGGCGACACGCTGTTCTGCGGCGGACCCGGCGCCACCGGACGGAGCTACTCCGACGAGCCCACCATCCTGCGCTCGATCCGTGACCGGCTGCTCACCCTGCCCGGCGAGACGATCGTCCATACCGGCCACGGCGACAGCACGGTGATCGACGACGAGCGCGAGCGGGTGCTCGACCGCATCGCCGAACTCTGCATCGACTGACCGGTCTCCGCGTGGAGCAGATCATCCCCATCTTTCGGGCGGAGGATGCCCAGGCCGCGGCGCGGTGGTACGAACGGCTCGGGTTCGAGAAGACCGGCGAGCACCGGTTCGCACCAGGGCTTCCGCTCTACGTCTTCTTGCGACGAGGCGAGGTCCAGATCCATCTGAGCGAACACACCGGCGATGCAAGACCGGACTCACTCGACTCGTCGCAGAGCCCGGCGTGACGAGTGTCTGACACCGCTGTGACGGAGTGACAGGGTCAGAGGGAGAGGGAGCGGCCGTCGACGCGGGCGCGGGTGCCGATGAGGTCCTCGGCCGTCGCGGTCGTGGCGAGCGTGGGATCGTCGACGGCGGCGACGGCGCGTTCGCCGGAGTCGAGGTCGACGATGGCGCAGACGCGGGAAGGTTCGTCGCCGGCGTAGACCACCGTGTAGGTGGCGATCGACCCGTCACCGGCGGGGTCCTCGTCGAGCGGAGCCTCGGCCGTCGCCTCGCGGGCATCGTCGACGAGGTCGGCGACCAGGAGTCCCCGCTCCGGAGGCTCGGTCGACCAGATGGCGAGCGCCGGTTTGGTGAGTAGGCCGCTCACCGCGGTGACGGCGCCGTAGGAGCCGGGCTGGGCCCGAACGGCCTCGACCATGTCGACCGTGGCCTGGTAGACGAAGTTGTTGAACGGGCCGCCGGCGAATGCCATGCCGCCGGTGAGGGTGGGGGTGCCGTCGGGGTCGAGACCCAGTTCCTTCTGCTGCACCCGCACCGCCACCGGGAAACAGCTGTAGAGCTCGACGAAGTCCATCGACGCGACCGGGCGACCCACGTGGGCCGCGGCCGCCTCGCCGAGCACCCGCATCGCCGGCCAGCGGTGCAGCTCCGCCCTCCGACTGAGCGACAGCGACAGCGACGACTCGAGGCCGACATGCGGATACACCCGGCGAGCAGGGTCGATCCCGAGTTCGTCGGCGAGCGCAACCGAGCAGAACACCATCGCCGAGGCCTGATCGACTCCCCACTGACTGTTGTGCCACTTGTTGTACGGGAAGGCGATCGGGCGGTTGGTCGGACTCGGATCGCGGATTTCCTCGTGGGACATGGCCGCGCCGAAGTCGGCGCGCGGGTTCGTGCGAGCCCGCTCGTTGAACCGATGCCACAGCGACGCGATGTCGTCGCGGTGCTCCTGGAGCGTCCACCCCTCCGCCGCCCGGCGGGCGCCGTCGATCATCGCGTACTGCTGCACGGGAGCCACGGCCCCGATCTCGATCTCGGGCCGGGCGACGATCTCGCCCTGCGGCGACATGTCGAGGTCGGGCACGAGCCCGGCCTGGTCATGACCGGGCAACTCGACGCCGGCGCGGCGCGCGGTGTCGTCGCGGAACTTCGTCTCACCGCCGCACACGATGGCCACCTGGGCACGGCCGCTTCGCACCGCCTCCAGCGCGTGATTGACGAGCGTCTGTTGAGGGATACCCACATCGGCGGCGACGGTGAAGGCCTCGACGCCGAGTGCCTCGGAGATCCGGCGGGCCGCGTCGGGCAGCGCCGAGAGACCCCTCGTGGCGCCGATCCAGTCGACCTTGGCAGTCAGCGCGGCGACACCGGCGTCGGCCAGCGCCGTGGTGACCGCGTCCAGCATCAGCCCGGTCGTGTCGAGCCCACCACCCGGCTCTTTCACCCGTTGGCCGGAAGCGGCGACGCCGACGAGAACTGGAGCAGCGGGGACGGAGTTCACCCGGCGCAACCTACCTTCCCGGTGCCGACCGCCCGAACTCGCCTCGCAACGAGAACGCGTTCTACTCTCGTGACGCAACCCCCGGAGGACCGATGACCCAACTGCTCGAAGCCGCCCGAGATCTGCGCTCCGCCCTCGATGCGGAAGGCGCCAAGGCCGAGTCCGACGGATCACCCATGACCGACGAGGCCGTCCGTCTCTGCAAGGAAGCGGGCCTCTACGGCGCGCTGGTCCCGAAGGATGTCGGCGGAGCCGAACTCGACGCAGCCGAGAGCCTCGACGTGTTCACCGAGATCGCCCGGGCCGACGGGTCGATCGGGTGGGTGGTCATGGCCGGCAGCACCGCCACGGCGTACTTCGGGTCGTACTGCCCCGACTCCTTCACCGACCAGATGTTCGCCGACGGCGTCCCCTTGGTCGCCGGCCAGTTCGCCCCCAACGGCACGGCCGTGCCCGACGGCGACCGGTTCCACATCACCGGCGACTACTCGTTCGGATCCGGACTCGAACACGCCGACTGGGCCGGGAGCGGCTCGTTCACCGCCCCGACCGAGGGCGACCCCGACTACATCTTCGCCGTCGTGCCGAAGTCCGAGGTCGAGGTGATCGGCAACTGGGACGTCATGGGCCTCCGCTCGACCGCCAGCTACGACTACAAGATCGACAGCGACGTGCCCGCCGACCGCACCTTCTCGATGTTCGGCTTCACCCGCCATCGGGGCGGCAAGCAGTTCGATCTGGGCATCCTCTACATGACCGAGATCGGCCACGCCGGGTGGGCCCTCGGCGTGATGCGCCGAGCCATCGACGAGGCCACCGTCATCGCCAAGACCAAGCAGCGCATGACCGGCAAGACCGGTCTCGCCGAGGACCCGCGTTTCCAGTACGACCTCGCCGAGGCGGAGAGCCTGTTCCGCGCCGGCGACCTGTGGATCCGTGACGCGTTCACCAAGGCCGAGCAGGCGGCACTGCGCGACGATCCCGATCAGGGTCTGGTCGCCGAGGCGCTCCAGGCCACCGCGTGGTTCACCCAGCAGTCGACCGAGGCCATCCAGAAGCTCTACCGCCACATCGGCACGTCGGCCCTTCGCGACGGGCCCTTCCAGCGGGCCTTCCGCGACATCCACGCCGGCAGTCAGCACGCGATGGTGAGCCCGGCCCACACGTTCGCGTTCGCCGAGTCGATGCTCGGAGCCGCGCCGGAACGCGCCGTCGACTGCTGAGGACCTACCTCAGACGGTGACGCTCGTGAGGTCGTCGCCCATGACGATCTCGCCGTCGAAGTGCTCGGCCGCGATGGCGATCCATTCGTCGTACTGGTCGGGCTGCGGCGCGGGCACGTAGTGGGTCATGAGCAACGTCTTCACACCGTTGTTCGCTGCTGTCTGGGCCGCCTGCTCCACGCTCGAGTGGTAGTCGAGGATGTCCTGGAGTCGTTGCATCGGCACGAGTTTCACCAGGTCGTCGCGGATCACGGTCTGCACGTAGACGTCGGCGTCGGTCGTGAGTTCGTCGAGACCGGTGCACGGAATGGTGTCGCCGGCCAGAGCAACGACCTTGCCCTCTCGTTCGACGCGGAATCCGATCGTCGGCTCGACCGGCGCATGCATCGTCTGGTGCACGGAGACATTCATGGCTCCCAGGGTGAAGGTGTCACCCGGTGACACCTCGGTGACCTCGACGATCGGTTCCCAGGTGAGGTCCTCGTGGTGGGCGATGCGGTACCCGATGTCGGGCTCGAGCGCCTTCATCATGTGGTCGACATAGTGCTGGAGCCCGGGCGGACCCCACACCTTCAGCGGGGCCGGTTGCTGCGACATGACCCAGTGGGTCGTGACGATGTCGTTGAAGTCGGTGAGATGGTCGCTGTGCAGATGGGTGATCAACACCCCCTGCAGCAGCATGGGCACCGAGCCCGCCGCCGCCATGCGCATGATGCAACCGCGCCCGGTGTCGACGAGGACCTGTTCGAGCCCACCGTCGCCCGCCTTCAGCAGGGTCGACGGGCCGGCCCGGTTGGCATCGGGCATGGGGCTTCCGGTTCCGAGAAGGACGACGTCCATGGCGGGGTCTGCTTTCGGTTGGCGGGAGAGCGAACACGCAGCCCGCAGGAATGGTCAGTGCAGGATTCCGTTGACCGCCGCCCGCAGGACGGACGACGAGGCCGACCGATCGAGACCTCGCACGTGGCGGAGGTACTCGATCGAGTCGATCGACAGGGTCGCGGCGATCGCCTCGGCGGCAGCGCGGCGACCGGACGACGACAGGGTCGCCAGTTCGGTTGCGAAGTGTTGCCCGACCTGGCTGACGGCCCGCTCGGCCATACCCCGGCGGTGCTCGGCGATGATCGGCTCCACGGGGGCGAGCATCGACCCGACGCGGGCGACCGGTGCGGCGACATCGTAGATCTCCTGCCGATTCTCGATGATGGTCTCGACGCGGTCGTCGAGTGAGCCCTCGCCGATCGCGCTGATGATCAGGAGATCGAACATCGCCTCGAAGTGGCGTTCGACGGTGACTCGGTAGAGCTCGTCGAGGTCTTCGAAATAGCGGAACACGCTGCGGTGGGAGACTCCCGATCGCTCGGCGACCTCGGCGACGGTCGGCTGCAGGTTCCCCTCGCGGTAGATCTCGAGCAGCGCGTCGACGACGCGGTCGCGGTTTTGGTCTCGTCGGGCCCGGCGACCGTCGATGGTCGGCAACGCGTCGGCGTTCATCGGTGCCCCGGCGCCATGTAGAACCAGAAGGGGAACGGCGCCCCCTGGTCGGAGAGCGCGGCGCGGGCGGCGAGCACGACCTTGCCCGCCTCCGTCTCGTCGAAGAACCAGTTCTCGATCGCCCGGCCGCCCGCGACGGGACCATCGGCCAGTTCGATCGCCGCCTCCTCGTAGTAGGTGCGGATGTCGTGGCACACCGCCACGGTGTTCTTGCCCGGGAGGTTCGCCTCCTTCAACGGTGTCCCCCCGACGACGCGCTCGAGTGCCTCGAGGGCCGCGGGAACGGTGTCGGCATCGATGGCCCGCCCGACGGTGGTGACCCCGCGGCGAGCGACGATCCGGTCATACGCCTTGCGTATGCCGCGAGCCTCGGACACGGCGGGAGACGCGTCGGCGTCGAACGCCGGCGGGATCTGGCACGAAACGGCGTCGGCGCTCTCCTCGATCACCTCGGGATGACTCTCGAGGACGGGCCCGGAGGGCGCGTCGAGCAGAGCGAAGGCCCGGGCCAGCACGTCGTGCTGGAACTCGGGGTCGCCGGGCTTGCCGAGCGGACGCCCCAGCGGGAACTCCCCGTGGAGCACTCGGGGCGCCGCGACCTTCTCGGCGACAGGACGCATCGAGGCGAGCGCGACCGTGGCGATGCCGGCGGACTCGATGATGTGGGCGAGCACACACACGGTGCGCGTGCAGAGCGGTCAAACGGGGGTGAGCAACACCACATCGACGCCGTCGGCCTTGAGCGCCGCAGCGGCAGCCGGACCCGAGTCGTGGATGATCGTGGCGACGTCGTCGGGCTGGTTGCCGGCGAAGGAGTAGTGCTGGTCGGCAACGCTGCCGATCACGCCCCGTTCGGCCAACTCCTCGAGCCGGTCGATCGGGAACACCACGTTGAGGTCTGCGGTGAAGCCGGCCCGGTCGAAGTTCGGGCTCCAGTGACCGAGCACGAGGTCGCGGGCATCGCGGGGAATCACCCGATAGCTCGCGTCGTCCTGACCGAACGCCTCGTCATTCGCCCGATGCAACGCAGCGGAGGTGACGATGGCAACCTTCGCCTCGGCCAGCGGTACGGGAGTCACGAAGGCCGCGTCGGCGAACTCGGGGGCGGGAAGGTTCGCAGCGAACGAACGCATCGGGGCATCGCCGGACATGGTTTCTCCTCGGGAGGCTTCCCTCGACCCTACATGTGGCAGTCAGGCTGCCACAAGTTTCAGGTCGATGCCGGCACTTACTTCTGCTCCGAGCCCCGGGCCTGGATCTCCGCCCGCGAGTCGGCGAGACGCTGGGGATCGAATCCCCCCGAGGCCGACCATTGGCGGGTCACTTCCTTCTCCACCACCAGGGCATCACCAGCGGTCACCGCGTGGGTCGCCCAGTACAGACGCTTCATCGCCGCCGACGCGGCGGCCGGCACCGTGGCCATGTCGCGGCCGAGCGCCTTGGCCCGTTCGACGAGTGCATCGTGGGGCACGACCTCGTTGACCAGACCCCAGGTCAGGGCCTGCTGCGCGTGGACATAGTTGCCGGTGAAGCTCATCTGGCGGGCCCGCCGCACGCCGATGGCCCGCGGGAGCTCGACGGAGAGACCCCAGCCCGGGAGGATCCCGACTCGGGCGTGGGTGTCGGCGAACGAGGCCCGGTCGGATGCGATCAGCAGATCGCAGGCGAGCGCGATCTCGAGCCCACCCGTGACCGCCGGGCCGTTGACCGCGCCGATCACCGGGGTGGCCATGTCGGGCGGGAACGGATGGCCGTCGTCGGCGCCGGAGGAGATGCGACCGCCGGCGGCGAGCTCCTTCAGGTCGAGGCCGGCACAGAAGGCCGGATCGGCACCCGTCAGCACGATCGCTCGCACGTCAGCTCGTTCGTCGAGCGAACGCAGCGAGGCACGAAGACCACCGAGCAGGAGCGAGTTGAGCGCATTGCGACTCTCCGGCCGGTTCATGACCACGAGTGCGACCTCGTTCTCGACCTCGACGTGCAGCACCTCGTCCATGGACACCGACGCTACGAGACCGGCGGAGCGAGGTCGAGACCGAGCGCGATCAACTCGACGCGACACCGGGCCGCGTCGGCGAAGTGCACGGTGTGGAATCCCAGCCGACGGGCGGTCGTCACGTTGGCCGCGCTGTCGTCGATGAAGACCGCTCGTTCCGGTGTCACCCGGTGGCGGGCACACATCAGCTCGAAGATCGCCGGCTCCGGCTTCACCACACCCTCACGACCGCTGATCACGATCCCGTCGAAGTGGCGGAGGAACGACAGCTCGGGCTCGGCCATCGCGAAGGTGTCTCGACCCCAGTTGCTCAACGCGAGCAGGCCGACCGGCAGGCCTCGGAGTTCCTCGAGGAGGGCGACGGTGTCGGTGAGAACCTCGCCCAAGGTCTCGGTCCACCGCTCGGCGAAGGCCTCGATCAGCACTCGTTCGGCCGGGAACCGCGCCGCCAGCGCGGCGGTCACCTCCCCCAGCGGCACCCCGCGATCGAGCTCGGCATTCACGTCGAGGGTGAGAACTTCGTCGAGGAAACGGTCGAGCTCGACGGGGTCGTCGATCAGCTGTTCGTAGAGCAGGCGTCGATCCCACCGCACGAGCACGTTCCCGAGGTCGAAGACGACATGGTCGATCGGCACGGCTGCACCATAGGCCCTACCATCGGCGTTTCGCAGCCCACGGTTCGCACCGCCTGACGGGAGTCTCCCAGACCATGAAAAACAACATCGGCCTCTTCATCTCGAAGCGGGCACAGCTCAGTCCCGCGGTCGACGCGGTCTTCGACGTGGCGTCCGGGCGCCGCCAGACCTATGTCGAGCTCAACGACCGCTGCAACCGGGTGGCCAATGCGATGAGCGACGGCGGTCTCGAGTTGGGCGACCGGGTCGCCACGCTGCTGATGAACGGGCCCGAGTTCGTCGAGACCTTCTTCGGCACGGCCAAGGCCGGCGGGGTCATCGTGGCGCTCAACTGGCGTCTGGTGGCCGACGAGCTCTCCTTCATCCTGACCGATTCCGGAGCCACGACCCTGGTGTTCGGCACGGCCTTCAACGAGCTCGTCGAGGAGCTCCACGCCCGGGGCACCGACGGCACCCAGGTCACCAACTGGATCCATGTGGGCGACGCCGCCGACCGGCCCTCGTTCGCACACGGCTACGAGGACATGCTCGCCCGGGCATCGGCCGACGAGCCCGACGTCGTGGCCTGCGACGACGACCTGCTGTTCATCATGTACACCTCGGGCACCACGGGCCTCCCGAAGGGCGTGATGCACTCTCACAAGACGGCGATCTGGTCGGTCATCACCGCCAACGCCACCGCCGACGTGCGCTACGGCGATCGCTACCTGATCTGCCTCCCCCTCTTCCACGTCGGTGCCCTCAACCCGCTGCTGTCGACCTTCCACAAGGGCGGCAGCGCGATCATCATGGCCGAGTTCGACCCGGTGAAGATCTGGGAGATCTTCGGCACGGAGCAGATCACCGTCACCCTCGCGGTGCCGGCCATGCTCAACTTCATGCTGCTCACCTACGACAAGGATGCGCACGACATCTCGAGCCTGCGTTGGGTCATGTCGGGCGCAGCACCGGTCCCCGTCTCCCTGATCGAGACCTACGCCGAGATGGGCATCGAGATCCACCAGGTCTACGGCCTCACCGAGACCTGCGGTCCCGGCTGCCTCATCTCCCCCGACGACGCACTGACCCGCGCCGGCTCGACCGGCAAGGCGTTCTTCCACACCGAGGTGCGGGTGGTCGACGAGCAGGGCAACGACTGTGACGCCGAGGAAGCGGGCGAGGTCCTGATTCGTGGCCCCCACATCATGCTCGGCTACTGGAACCGGGCCGAGGCGACCGCCGAGTCGATCGACGCCGACGGCTGGCTGCGCACGGGCGACGTGGCGATGATGGACATCGACGGGTTCGTCTACATCCAGGATCGCGTGAAGGACATGATCATCTCGGGCGGCGAGAACGTCTACCCGGCCGAGATCGAGAACGTCCTCGTGTCGATGGACGGGATCACCGAAGCAGCGGTCATCGGCGTGCCCAGCGAGAAGTGGGGAGAATCGCCGCTGGCGGTCGTCGTGAAGGCGGACGAGAGCATCACCGCCCAGCAGGTGCTCGAGTACTGCGACGGCAAGCTGGCCCGGTTCAAGCTGCCGAAGCTCGTCGAGTTCACCGATGTCATCCCGCGTAACCCGACCGGCAAGGTGCTCAAGCGAGTGCTGCGCGATCAGTACAAGGAGACGAGCACCCCGTGAGCGAGTTCCAGGGCCGCCTCGAGGGCCGGGTGGCCGTCATCACCGGCGGTGGCGGCGGTATCGGCGAGGCCTACTGCCGGCGATTCGTAGACGAAGGCGCCAGGGTCGCCGTGGTCGACATCGGACGTGAACAGGGTCTGTCGGTGGCCGAGTCGCTCGGCGACGACGCCGTGTTCGTCCAGTGCGACATCGCCGACGAGGCGTCGGTCGATGCCTGTCGCGACGCCGTGCTCGACGCCTTCGGCACGGTCGACGTGCTCGTCAACAACGCCGCCCTGTACGGCGAACTCGACCTGGGCGACAACAGTGTCGAGTATCTCCGCCACGTCTACGACGTCAACGTCATCGGGCAGTGGCTGATGTGCCGAGCCTTCGCGCCCACCATGGTGCGGAAGGGGCGTGGTCGCATCATCAACATCGGGTCGATTGCCGGCTACCTGCCGCTCGGCGCGCTCGGCGGTCCGGGCGACCCCGAGACGTGGTCGCTCAGCAGCTACTCGTACCAGCAGACGAAGTTCGCCATCCTCGGTCTGACCCGCCAGCTCGCCGGCGAACTCGGCAAATACGGGGTGACGGCCAACACGGTCGCCCCCGGCCTCGTGATGACGCCGGCCACCGACAAGCAGGTGCCGGGCGGATTCGACCAGGTCTTCGCCGACATGTCGGCCACCAAGCGCAACAGCCAGGCCGAGGACATGTGCGGCCCGGTGGTGTTCCTCGCCAGCGACGACAGCGCCATGGTCAACGGCCAGGTGCTCTGCGTCGATGGCGGCAACGTCATGCCGACGTGAGGACGCGAGGATGAAGACACTCGTCGTCGGTGGAACCGGGCCGACCGGTCCACCCATCGTGGCCGGACTCGAGCAGCGCGGTCACGACGTCACCATCTGTCACACCGGCGGTCACGAGATCGACGAGGTGATGCATCTCCCCCACATCCACTGCGACGTGCGCGACCGCGACGCGTTCGCCGGCGCGCTCGGCGACCAGGAATGGGACGTCGCCATCGTGACGTACGGTCGTCTCCGGATGATCTCCGAGGTGCTGGCCGGCCGGGTCGGACACTTCGTGTCGGTCGGCGGCGGCCCCGCCGTCCGCGGCTACTTCGACCCGTGGGCCCACACCCCACCGGGCCTGCCGCTGCCCACCCCCGAAACCGCACCGACGGCCAGCGAGGAGGAGGACGGCAAGTCGTACCGGGTGGCCCGTACCGAGGCCTACGTGTTCGAGCACCACCCCACGGCGACCCACTTCCGCTACCCGTACGTCTACGGACCCCGCCAGCTGGCGCCCCGTGAATGGCTGATCGTGAAGCGCATCCTCGACAAGCGTCCACACATCATCGTGGCCGACGGCGGGCAGAGCGCACACAGCTTCGGCTACGCCGACAATCTCGCCCACGCAATCCACCTCGCAGTCGACCAGCCCGAGGCGGCCGCCGGACGGATCTTCCACACCGGCGACGAAGAAGTGCTGACCCTTCGCCAGGTGATCGAGATCTGTGCGGCCGAACTCGGGCACGAGTGGGACATCGTCTCGATGCCGCCCGAGCTGGCGGTGCCGGCTCGACCGTTGATGATGCAGCCGTCCACGCACCACCGGGTGCTCGACACGAGTTCGCTGCGCCACGTGCTCGGGTATCGCGACGCCGTGCCGGCCCGTCAAGCGATCGCCCGGACGGCGCGCTGGCTCGCCGAGAACCCCCACCCGCCCGGCGACATGGTCGAGCGCATCCTCGAGGACCCGTTCGACTACGACAACGAGGACCGCCTGGTCGAGTGGTGGCGGTCGGCAACGGCGACGCCACCAGACCTCGAGTGGTCCGGCCCGCCCGGCTACGGCCTCTCCTACGCGGGCCCGGGCACCAGCTACCAGCGGGCCGACACGCGCATCTGAATCACTCGACCCGGCTCGAGAGGTAGGCCCCGAAGAGGACCACCGCCGTGCCGATCACGGCAGCGATGGTGACGGTCTCGTCGCGGAACACCACGCCGAGCACGATCGAGATCACCGGGATCACATAGGTGACCAGCGACGCCCGGACGGCGCCGACCCGCCCCGTGAGGTTGGCCGCGAACACGAAGGCCAGGCCGGTGCCACCGGCCCCCACGACGAAGCAGGCGATCAGCGAGTCCCACGCGAAGCGCGAGTCGGGCACACCGAACAGCCCGTAGGGCAGGGTGAGCACGGTCGCGACGCCGAGCGCCCTGACGATCACCGGCAGCGATCCGTGGCGTTGTTGGAGGGGGCCCGCGACGTTCACCGCGATGCCATAAGAGGCGACGGCGAGTACGACCAGGCCCACGCCCAGCGCGTTCGTGCCGGCGGTCGACGCCTCGGGAACGCCGATCAACAGGATGCCGATGAGACCGACGCCGACGCCGAAGAGGCGCCGAGGTCCGGTTGCCGTCTGGAACAGCGACCACGAGATCAGCACCGTCAGCAACGGCATCGCCGCGTTGAGCATGCCGGCGACCGAGGAGTCGATCCACTGTTGCGCGATCGGGAACATCGTGAGCGGAAACGCCATCCACGTGACGCCGAGCAGGGCGATCCGGCCGTAGTCCTCCCGAGGCACCGACCGGCGGGCGCCGGGAAGCACCACGAGCGCCAGCGCGCCGAAACCGACCCGCAGGAGCGTCACCACGCCGGGCTCGAACGCGTCGAGGCCGATGGCCATGAACAGGAACGACCCACCCCAGATCGTGGCGGCGCCGAGCACGAAGCCCCAGTCGAGCGGCGCGAACGGGGTGTCCTCTGGTCGCATCTCCGTCGCGGTCACCGCCGCACGCTACCGGCGCTCAGAAGTTCGAACGGGCGAATTCGTAGAGTTCCATGTCGAACCGGTTGTCGTCGATGATCCGCCGGCGGAACGCATCGCTCACCACCGGCCGCTCCCCTGCCGTGTTGACCCGTTCGACCGGGAGAATGCGCCACCCCCAGCGCTGTTCCAGCGCGCCGAGGAACTCGTCGAACGTCTCCTGGAAGCCCAGCAGATCGACCTCGGCCAGTCGCTCCTTTGCCGACTCGAGACGCGCGGCATCGACGTCGATGGACTGGGTCCATGCATTGATGTTGTCGGACTCTGCCATCGAGAAGATCTTCGTCTGGTGGTCGAGGATCGTGCGTTTGAAGACCTTGGGGTCCTCGTAGATCTCCTCGATCGTCAGATCGGGCGCCTGGAGCCGCCGGTGCTGGTCGATCAGCGACACGATCCGGGCCACGGGTTCGCGCAGGACCGACAGCGTGATCGCCTCGGGCACCAGGTCCGTCACGAAGTAGGGGAAGTGCCCGTGCCACATGGCGATCTCGTGGCGGCGGCTTCGCACCGCCTCCCGCAGTCGGTCGACGACCCAGTAGTCGATGCCCGTTTCGTCGTCGGCCCCCGGATAGATCGCCGACCGGGGGAAGTTGTTGCGGATGTGCTCGTTGAAGGTCATCCCCGCGGTCTTCATCACGTGGACGAAGAAGAAGGGCCGCTCGAAGCTCGGGTGCTCACTCACCGGTCAACGCCAACCACGGGCCTGCCGCCGCGACCATCGGCGCCATCTCGGCCCGCACCAACTCGATCTTCGCCACGGTGGGCCCGTCGAGTCCGTCGGGCACGGGCGGCGCCGGGCGACCGGCGACGAGTTCCTTCAGCGTGCGGGCCGTGAAACGGGCGATCGCGGCCCGCAACTCGACCCCGCTGTAGCTCGTCCACAGCGGTTCGCCCTCGATCTCGCCGCTGGTCACGTCGGTCGCGAAATCGAACTGGGGAGGAGCGAGATAGTGGGAGAGGCCGCCGATGTGCACGAGGGCCTCGTGTTCGCGGTGCACGAGGGAGTGACCATCGGCCTGGAGCAGGATGTTGAGCACCTTGGCGGTGTCGTAGGCCGTGTAGGCCTGCCCCAGTTGCTCGACCGCGGCCCAAGCCTCGGCGCTCATCTCCGTGCGGCCACCGGCGTGGAACCGGATGCCGTACCTCTCGAAGGTCTCCTTCACGACCTCCTTCCGGTAGATCGCGAAGTGTGGGCTGCCCAGCACGAACCCGTCGTGCGCGTAGAAGTGGCGTCCGCCGGCGCCGAGCTCCTCTGGGCCGAGCCGGTTGTCGTCCGTCCACACCTCTGCCCCGGAGGTCACCACGTCGTGCGTGTCGAGCAGCGGAAGAAAGTCGGCGACGAAGGGTCGCGTCGCCTTGATGTCGACGTCGATGAAGCAGAACAGGTCACCGTCGTCTCGGGTGTCGAAGACCGGGTCGAGCGCAGTGCCGTGCGGGACCATGCGGTCGACATCGAGGACGACGGTCTCGACGACCCGGTCGGTCGCCGCGCTGAACTGCTGCATCTCCCGCACCGAGTCGGGTGTGCAGTTGTTGGCGATGAACCGGTACTTGCACTCGGTCTGGTCGAGCAGGCTGAACACGAAGTAGCGCAGGTATCGATAGACCCCGCCGGTCCACACGAGATTGAAGACGAGATCCGTTTCGCGCACGACGACCGAGAGTACCAACCGCCTGCTGAGGCGCAATGGCCCGTCGGACCCCGTTCAGACCGGTCGACGCAGTACCGCTCGCGCCTCGTCGCAGGCCAATCCTGCCTCGCAGCCGGGCACGTGATCGTTTACCAAACCCATGGATTGCATGAACGCGTAGCAGGTAGTCGGTCCGACAAACGACCACCCCCGCTTCTTGAGGTCCTTGGCGATGGCCGTCGAGGTCGGCGTCGTCGCGGGGACGGGTGGGTCGCCAGTGCGATCGCCCTCGGTCTCGGCCGGTTCCCACGACCAGAAGTAGGCGGCCAGCGACCCCTTCTCATCGATCAGCTCCAGGGCCCGATTCGCGTTGTTGATGGCCGAGCGGATCTTCCCCTGGTGGCGGACGATGCCCGCGTCGCCGAGCAGACGAGCGACGTCGGCCTCGCCGAATGCTGCGACGCTCGCCGGATCGAATCCCGCGAAACCGGCGCGGAAGTTCTCCCGCTTGCGCAGGATCGTGATCCACGACAGCCCGGACTGGAATCCCTCGAGACAGATCTTCTCGAACAGTCGGGTGTCGTCGACGACCGGCCGGCCCCATTCGTGATCGTGGTAGTCGACATAGTCGTCGGCCACACCGGGCCACCAGCAGCGGGCGACGCCGTCCTCGCCGGTCTGGACCCAGTCACTCATCAGAAGACCAGCATCACGCCGAACACGAGGGCGGCCAGCGACCCGACGAGACCGACCGCACCGGTGATCCCGCGCAACGCCGGAGACGGCGTGAGCGAGTGCACGGCGGCCGCCGTTCCGGCCGCGGCGACGGCGAGCAGCTTGACCGCGAGCGTGACGTGGTAGGCGGTGGAGCGGTCGCCGACATCGATCTCGAGCAGATTCCAGATGCCGGTGAGCACGGCGAGGGCGAAGAAGGGCCAGGCGACCCGGCCGAAGCGGTTCGCCGCGAGGCGCGGCGCATCATTGCCGACCTGGCGGAGGACCGGGACCAGCGCTGCAAGGACGATCTGGCCGCCCACCCAGACGCTGACCGACAGGATATGGAGCGAGATCCGCAGCGTGTCGAGATCGAAGTCGTTCATGGCGTCATCCTCGTCGTCGTTTCGCCCGGGTGACGAGGTCGGCGAACAGCGCATCGCCACCTTCACCCTCGAGCATCTCGGGATGCCACTGCACGGCGACGGCGTCGACGGACTCTCCCTCCACCGCCTCGATCACCCCGTCGGGCGCCGTTGCCGCCGTGACCAGACCCGAACCGAGAGCGCCGATCGCTTGGTGGTGCAGCGAGTTGACCGTCAACGGACCCGCCGCGTAGATCTCGCTCAGCCGACTTCCCTCCCGCACCTCCACCGTGTGTCGGTGATCCCTCGGCTCCGGCCGCATCTCCGGGTAGGTCGGGTGGACGGTGCTCCGCTCCTCCTGGACCTCCTGTCGGAGATCGCCTCCCAGCGCGACATTGAGCACCTGGGCCCCGCGACACACGCCAAGGATCGGCAGTCCGCGATCGATCGCGGCGCGGGCCACGGCGATGTCGAACTCGTCGGAGCGGCGAGCCGTCTTCCAGCTCGCGGTGTTGTCCTGGCCGTACACGGCCGGATCCATGTCCTGCCCGCCGGAGATCAGCACCGCATCAGCGATGTCGAGGAGGTCGTCGATCTCGTCTTCGTCGAGATGGGGAACGACCACCGGCATCCCACCGGCCCGCCGCACGGCGTCGGTGTACTCGGGCGCGATCGTGAGCAGGTCGCACTCGGGATCGAGCGCTGTCTTCAACGTGCGCCGCCACGGCGTGACGAGCACGCGCGGCCGCGCCAACTCAGACAGCCCGCTGGGTCAGCGCCAGACCGTTGGTGCGCATGATCTGCTCGATCTCCTGGGAGTTGAAGTCCTGGAGGTCGTCGATGAAGTCGGTCGGCTCCGGGAGACCTTCCGCGTGCGGCCAATCCGACCCGAAGATCATCCGCTCGGTGCCGATCTTGTCCTTGAGGTCGACCAGGTCGTCCTCGTAGTAGGGCGAGACCCACACCTGCCGGCGGAACACGTCCATCGGGTCCTCGGCGAACATGTGCTTCTGCTGCTTGTAGGTCTTCTCGAACTTCTTGACCAGCGGCTGCACCCATTCGGAGCCGGTCTCGATGGTGGCGACCCGGATGTTGGTGTGCTCGCTGAGCACGTTCTCGGCGATCAGCGAGGCGAGCGCGTCACTGATCGGCGAGTAGGTCAGCAGCGACTTGAAGGCGTTCTGCCGGAAGGCCTCGAACGAATCGGTCATGCCCCAGTAGTCGCTCATGAACTCGTAGCCGGAGTCGCCGGAGTGCATGGCGAGCGTGATGCCGTGCTGGTTCATCTTCTTCCAGAACGGATCGTGGGCGGGATGACCGAGGGAACGGCGCCCGCCGTTGCCGTCGGGCACCGACGACGGGCGCATGTTGACGACCCGGACGTCGCGCTCGATCATCCAATCGAGCTGATCCAGCGCCCAGTCGACATCGGCGAGGGTGACGTAGCCGGCAGTGAAGATGCGGTCCTTGTAGTTGAGACCCCAATCCTCCTCGACCCACTGGTTGAAGCCGGCGAAGGCCGCCAACATCGCCTCGACGTCGTGTTCGAGGGCCGACTCCATGCCCACGCCCAGCGTCGGGAACATGAAGCAGGAATCGAGGTTCTGACGGTCCATCACCTCGAGTCGGGCATCACGATCGCGATACGCCGCGGGAATCGGCTCGAGTTCACCGAACGCCTCGACGATGTTGTCCTTCGCGACCTTGCCGCGGAAGTAGTCGTCGAGGCAGCCGGGCTTCGCGATCGGATCGAATGTCGGGTTGGGGATGAAGCGGTTGACCTTGCCACCGACCAGCAACCGCTGGCGGCCGTTGATCTCGGCCCATTGCATACAGCGCTTGTGCATCTTCGGGTCGACGTGGCGAGTGAATGCGTCCTCCGCCTCGTAATAGTGGTTGTCGGCGTCGAACGCCTTGTACTCGAGTGCAGCCATGAGCCGACTCTAAGCCTCAGTGGAAGGCGTCTGCGACTCGACCGCCGTCGTTCATCACGCCGCGCACCCCCAGCCGGTCGGCGTCGAAGTGGCCGGTCTCGTTGATCGACAGGAACCGTTGCCGTCCATCGTCGCCAACCGCGATCCGAGAGATCGACGCATAGTCGACGTTGATCGGGAAGAAACCCACGTCGGGTCCTGCCACTGCACCGAGCACGATGCGGATGACGCCGCCATGGCAGGCGACGACCACGCGCTCCCCTCGGGGGTTGGCGACGAGGTCGGCCCATGCCGCTTCGACTCGCGCCCGAAACGTTGCCGGGTCGTCCCAGCCGAGTCCGTCCCAGTCCTGGGCCACGATCTTGTCCCAGTACTCGCCGCCGTGGGTGTGGACGATCTCCGTCGGGAAGTAGCTCGACGAGTAGCGGTCGACCTCATCGAGGTCGACCACCACCTCGTGCTCGTGTTCGATATCGGTGAGGAGGGGCCCCACCGTCTCGATGGCCCGCGCCTTGGGGCTCGTCACCACGGCATCGATCGCTTCGTGAGCCAACCATTCGGAGAGGCGCTCGGCCTGCCATTTCCCGATGTCGTCGAGACCCGGATCGGCGATCCCGTCGACGTTGACGACGGTCTGCGGCCGGGCATGGCGCACGATGATCAGTTCCATGCGCACGCACGGTAGCCGGGCGAGGTCGCGGCGCCCGTCTAGAGTTTGTCGCCATGACGATGATGGACGAACTGGCGGGCGCGGCAATTCGGGAGGAAGCGGAGGCCGGCCTCGGTCCCGTCGTCGACCTCCGACGAGCCATCCACCGCGAACCCGAGCTCGGCATCGTCAACCCCGTCACCATCGGACGGGTCGGCGACGCGCTCGCCGACCTCCCGCTCGAGATCCACCGAGGTGAGGGCGAGATCACCTCGATGTGGGCCGACCTGAAGGGCGACTCCGACGGGCCCATGGTGCTGCTCAGGGCCGACACCGATGCCCTGCCGATGACCGAGGACACCGACCTCGAGTTCAAGAGCGAGATCGAGGGTCGAGCCCACGCCTGCGGCCACGACGCCCACACCGCCATGCTGGTGGGGGCGGCTCGCATCCTCGCCGGTCGCCGCGCCGAGATCGCCGGCACGGTGCGGTTCATGTTCCAGCCCGGCGAGGAGGGAGACGGCGGCGCGGCGCTCATGATCGACGAGGGCGTGCTCGACGGCGTCGACGCGGCCTACGCGTTGCACATCACCCCGAACTGCCCAAGCGGGTTCGTGGCCGGGCGCGCCGGCGCGATCATGGCGGCGGCCGACGTGTTCCACATCACGGTCAACGGCGCCGGTGGCCATGCGTCCACACCCCACTTCACGACCGACCCGGTCACGATCGCGGCCCACCTGGTGACGGCACTCCAGACCATGGTCACCCGTGAGATCCATGCCTTCGAGCCGGCGATCGTCAGCGTCACCCAGCTGAATGCGGGCACCACCACCAACGTCATCCCCGAGAAGGCGCACCTGGCGGGCACCATCCGCAGCATGGCACCGCACACCCGCGACCAGGCCCACCTTGCAGTCGACCGCATCGCCCACCAGGTCGCAGCGACGTTCAACGCCACGGCCGAGGTCCGGATCGAGAAGGGGTATCCGGTCACGGTCAACCACGCCGGCCCGGTCGAACTCGTCAAGCGGGTGACGCGCTCGGTTCTGGGCGAGAACCGCTTCCTCGAACTCCCCTTCCCGGTGATGGGCGCCGAGGACTTCAGCTATCTGCTCGAGAAGGTGCCGGGAGCGATGAGCCTCCTCGGCGTCTGCCCCGATCACATCAAGAACTCGCTCGAGGCGCCGGCCTGCCACAGCAACAAGATGATGCTGCACGAGCCGGCCATGGCCAATGGGATGGCGATCCATGCGGCCACCGCCCTCGCGGCACTCGAGGACCTCCGAGCCGCGGGGGCCTAGGCCAAGTCGTTCGCGCCGTTCCGAGACACCGACCAGTCGCGCACGGCGCGACGGACGGCATCGGCAACGTGCTGCTCGGCAGGGTCGACGATTTGGGGATCGTCGGCGGGTGACTCGGCGACCGCCCTGTTGTCGGCGCCTCCGGATGGCACCGGCAGCGGTTCGAAGTCGGACTCGGGCCAGTTCCCCGGTGCTCGGTGAGGGGCCGGCTCGGACCGCGCGCCGGCGGGCTCGCGGAGATCGATACGGGACTCGGTGTCGAAGCCGATCTCCACCGGCTCGCGCTCGAGGAAGGTCTCGATCTGGGTGACGACCCGACGCAACTCCGCCTTCGAACGGGCGGCCGAGTCCTCGGCCGCCGAGACGATCATGAGGCCGCGATCCACGGCCCGTTGGAGGATGGCCTCCGACTCCTTGCCCACGGCTTCGAGTCGTCGTGCGAGCTGCGCATGGATCTCTTCGGCTCGTTCCCGGGCCGCCCGGCGTTCTGCGTCGATCTCGGTCCTGGCCCGCGCTTGGTGTTCGCGGGCCTGTGCCTCGGCCTCTTCGGTGAGCCGGGCCGCCCGCTCGAGCGCGCTCGCCAGGGCAACGGTGGCCTGCTCACGAAGCTCGGCGACCTCCTCGGCGGCCCCATCGACGGCGCGCTCGCGCTCGAGGACCTCTGCCGTCCGGGCCTCCAAGGACTCGCGGTCGGCGACGAGATGGACACGCTCGGCCGCCACCCCGGCTAGGAGCGCGGCGATCTCCTTCTCCCGTTCGGCGACTGCCGCGATCGCCGCTTCGAGGTCGGCCTGTGCCTCCGCAGTGGCACGCTCGACCACCTCTCGCAGCTGCGTGTGCGCCGTCTCGACGAGTGCGTCGAGACGTCGACCCACCTCGTCGGGCGGGGCCCCCACTGCAAGATCCTCTTCAACCATCACCGGCTCCGGGCACATCACGTGGCGATCTCACCACTCAGAGTAAGAGTACCTCGCGCCGTCGACCACTGTCCACGGTCGACCCGCGGTCACCCCTGTCGGCGATGGGCGGGGGCGGGACGCCGCGCACTCACGACCAGATACCCGAGGTCGAGCAACACGAGGCTCACGACCACCAGGATGAGCACCTCGCGAGGACCCGTCACCGCAAGGGTCGGCGGGTTGGGCGGGGGTCCCTCAGGAGTCGTGGTGGAGACCACGGTCGTCGACGTGGGACCGTCGATCGTCGTCGTCGAGACGAACGTGGTGGTGGTCGGACCCTCGATCGTGGTCGTCGAGACGAGCGTTGTGGTGCTGCTCGTACTGCTCGTGCTGGCGGGTGTCGTCGTCGTGGAACTGGTCGTGGTGCTCGTACTGCTCGTGGTCGTGGTGGTGGTGGTGGTCGGCGGGGTGCAGTCGACGACCACGAACGCGGCGGCACCACCGCTGAACACACCATCGCTGCCCATGATCAGGGTGATCGTCACCTCGGTGCCGAGCGTCAGCGGTGAACTGGCGGTGGTGACCTTGCCGCTGCTGCCCTCGACATCGACCAACGTGACGCTGTCGGTGCCGCTCGAGACCACGACGTCATTGCCGGGGTGCACCGAATCGTTGTTCTCCGCCCGCGTGCTGACCCCGCAGGAGGTGCCGACCAACTCGGCGGGCACGGTGGCGGCGCCGAGCACGGTCGCCACGCCGGGAGCCGAGTACACGACCGTGCCGAGCGGAATCTCGACGCGGCCCGCATCCTGCGCTCCCGCACCGGGGATCGCGAACGCCAGCGCCACGCCGATGAGCGCAACCAGCGAGACCATCAGACGCGCAGTACTCGCAGACCGCGGACCACCCGCACCGTCGTATTCGGTCATCATGTCCAACGCGCCCAATCCCCGCACTGCTCATTCCTGCGGATGCCCGATCGGGACGCTAGTTCCCACCACGCTGTGCGCGCAATTGGGAGCGCCGCGTTGGAGACACACCGACGAATACCTCACCAAGAGTGAACACATCCCCCCTTTTGGTGGTGTCCGCGGCGCGTCCGCTGGTATACCGGTCGGTGTGGTGAACGCCCTCGCTCGCATCCGAGCCGTCTCCGGCGCGGGCTCGCCGCTCGTCGTCCTCGTGCTGGCTGCGGTGCTGCTCGCCTTCGGCATCGTCGACGCCTCCGGCGCTCAGGAGCCACCACCGGACGGACCCGGCGCCCAACTCGCCGTGGCCGACGCGTCCATCGAGGGATCGGGACCGTGGACGTCCTGGCTGGGCGCCCGGCCCGACCGGGAACTCGTGGTCACCTTCGTCAACATCGGCACCGTGCCGGTCACGGACCCGGAGCTGACCCTTCGCTTCGGCAAGGGCCCGAACCCCACCGACCCGGTCGACGCACCCGTGCTGGGCACCCTCGCCCCCGGTGAGCGGGTCACCGTGCGGGTCGCACTCGAGCTCCCGCGCTTCGCGGTCGGCACCTTCGCGGTCGAGGGGTCGCTCCCCGACCTGACGGTTCCCGTGTCCTTCCGCGCCGAGACGAGCCACATCCCTTGGCTGGTGCTCGTGCTTCCCCTGCTCATCCTGATCCAGGCGGCGCTCCTCCGCGTGCGCAACCGCGTACGCGATCGGATCCACGGCCCGCCCCGCACCTCGGACCCCACGCTCCCGTCGGCGGTGACGGCCACGGATGCCGGTGACGATGCCGATGGCGACCCGACGAGCCCCGACCCGGAACCGGAACCGGAAGCACCGCCGGAACCGGAACTGGAACCGGAACCCGACCTCGAGACCGTCATCCGGGAGGAGCTCGACCGGGTGTTCGACGATGCGGCCCGTCACTTCGACGACTCGCTCGACGAGCCCGCGTTCCGCCGCTATCTCACGGAGCTGGCGACCACGGTGACCGAACGGACCTCGGCCCGGATCGAGATGACGCCACCCGAACGCGAGACCCTCCGCCGCGCAACGGTCGACGCGGTCCTCGACGCGTTCGATCTCGCGCCGACCTCTCCCTGATCCACACGCTCGGCGTCGGTCGCCGTCAGAGTCCGTACAAGCGGGCCGCGGTGTCGTGCAGGACCTTCTGCAGCGTCGCGTCGTCGAGGGCCGACAACGCGCCGGTCGCGTAGTCGCGCGGATGCTGCGCGGGCGTGGCGGGGCCGGGGTGCTGGCAGGTCGGGTGCGGGTAGTCGGTCTCGTACAGGATGTTGTCGGGATACCGCTCGATCGCGAAGCGGGCCGCGTCCTGCTCGAACCAGAAGCAGCCGTAGATCTGACGACGGAAGTACTCCGACGGGAGCAGGTCGTATTCCGGGTGTTCCTGACGAACCCCACCGTTCTGCCACTGCCAGTCGAACGACTCCATCGCGCCCGGAATCCAACCGGCGCCGGATTCGACGGAGACGAGCTTCAGGTCGGGGAAGCGGTGGCACACCCCGCCGAACAGCAGATCGGCGATACAGCGCATGTTGTCGAGGAAGATGAGCGACGAGACCTTCGCGAAGTTGGTCATCCAACCCATGTTGGCCGTGTCCTGGAACTGGGTTCCCATGGACCCGCCGCCGACGTGGAAGCTGACCGACACCCCGGCCTCCTGGGCGACTGCCCAGATCGGGTCCCAGTGACCCGACGCCAGGGGCGGCAGACCGTGGTCCTGGGGCTGGTTGCAGAAGTTGATCGCCTTGTGCCCGGCCTCGATGCCGCGCGTGATCTCCTCCACCGCGAACTCGAGGTCCCAGAACGGCACCGCGGTGACGCCGACCAGGCGGTTCGGGTCGGCCGACGTCCAGTCGGTGATCCAGTCGTTGAACGCCTGGACGCAGGCCCGCACGACGTCGGGTTCGCCCATCTTCATGAAGTACGCGTTCCCGAACCCGCCGACGTTGGGGTAGAGCACCTGCGCCCGGATGCCCTGCTCGTCCATGAACTTCAACCGCTCGGCGCTGTCGTACATCGCCGGATGGATCTCGTCGAACGTGTTGGGGACCTTCAGCGGCATGAGCCCGTCGAATCCGGCCATCGAGTAGTAGCCCGGTTGACCGAGCCGGTCGCCGGCACACATCCAGACGTCCTGACCGTCGATGCGTTCGATGTGGGGCACACGGTCGTGCATCGCCGACGGAGTACGAGCCGTCCACACGTCGGGCGGTTCGGTCACGTGGGTGTCGACGTCGATGACTTCGAAACGATCGAAGAGGTCGGGGCCGGAATCGGTGGTGGTCACGGGTACAAGACTCGCACTGCCCAGACCGCGAGTGCCATTCCGAGCATCTGCATCAGGACGAACATCGGAGCCGAGGCCGGTTCGATACCGGCGAACGTGTCGGAGAGGGTCCGGGTGACGCTCACTGCCGGGTTGGCGAACGACGTCGACGAGGTGAACCAGTACGCACCGCCGATGTAGGCGGCCACGCCACCGGCGGCGAGATGCTCACGGCCGCTCCGCACCACGGTGAAGACGAGCAGGACGAGCCCGAACGTGGCGATGACCTCGGAGAACCACAGATTCGACGTGTCGCGCGCCTTCTCGCTGAGGTTCACGACGTCGAGTTCGAACATCACGTTGGCGGCCATGGTGCCGACGGCACCGCCGACGATCTGCGCTGCCACGTAGGGGCCGACGTCACTCCACGGACGATTGCCCAGCCAAGCATCGGCCACGGTCACCGCCGGGTTGAAGTGGGCCCCGCTGACCGGCCCGAACATCACGATGATGGCGTAGAGCACCCCGACCGTCGCCGCCGCGTTGGCCAACAGCTGGAGACCGACATCGGTGGTCAACCGTTCGGCCATGATCCCCGACCCGATCACGCCGATCAGGAGAAACGCCGTGCCGATGAACTCGGCCAGCAGCCGGCGTCCCATGTCGCTCGCCATCTCGCTCCCCATGTCGCTCCCACCGCTCCGGCGGATCTACTCCGATGATTGTGGCGGCCAAAAAGGCTCGGGCCCGGCCGGCGTGTGCCGTCGACCGGGCCCCAGTTTCCCTGGAGGGGGACGGGAGCTGATACTCCCGGATCGATGCCGCTCGGCCCTGCATCCGTGCGACATCCAACCCGATTCGGACCTTAGTCGATGGTCTGCGGATTTTCCCAATGCATGGCAAACGAACTGCAACAAAACAGCAAAGATCTGGGGACAACCAGGGGAAAGCCCTCAATCAGAAGCTGGTCCAGCCGTTTGTGTGGCCCCGACGTTCTCCACAACCGGTGCCGGCGAATGCGTCAGCCACGTTGCGATACGTCGACAACGCGCGGAGAAATTCGATCGTCGGCAGAATGGCCTCGAGTTGTCCTTCGTCTATCCGTCGAAGGGCATCGGCAGGGCGCTCCCACCACGCGTCGGTGAGTTCCTGCTGGTCGGCGACGACCTCGCCGCCCCGGTACCGGGCGAGGAAGAAGTGGGTGTCGTAGCGCCGCGGCGCCCCCTCGGGCGTGATCCAGCGTCCGACGTGTGGGAAATGGTCGGGGTCGACCGGACCGGGTCCGGCGATGTCGAGACCGACCTCCTCCTCGGTCTCCCGGATGGCCGCGTGCAGAAAGGGCGCTGCCTCGTCTCGCGTCAGGTCCGGGACGGCTGCTGCGGGCACCAGCCGACGGGCAGGCTCGTGGTGGTCGTCCGGGTCGACGCCGCCGCCGGGGAAGACGATGAGCCCGCCCACAAAGATCGATCCCGGCCGCCGGCGTCCGATGACGACGTGCAGGTCGGGTCGATCATCGACCACCAGGACCGACGCCGCCGGCAGCGCCGGGATGCTCACGTGTCGAAGAACTCGCCGGCATTCACGAGCAGACGCTGCCCCGTGATCATGCTCGACCGGTCGCTTGCGAAGAACACCGCCGCTTCAGCGACGTCGGCGTCGGTGGGCATCGTGCGCAGCGCCATTCCCTGGGCGATCTCGTCGCGCACCTCTTCTGCCGTGCAGCCGCGTTCGGCGGCCTGCCACTGGCAGTACATCTGTACGTTCGGGCCCCACATCCAGGTGGGAATCACGGTGTTGACCCGGATGCCCTGCGGGCCGAGTTCGGCCGCCATGTCGCGTGCCATGCCCAGCAGCGCCGACTTCGCCGACGCGTAGGCCGACTGGGGAATCTGGTCGACCGGCTTGAGCGACGCCTGCGAGCCGATGAGCACCACCGACCCCCCACCGTGGGACGCGAACACCGGAGTCACCGCCCGTACGGCATGGACGGCGCCGAGCACGTTCACCTCGAGGTTCTTGAGCAGCATGGCATCGTCGAGCGCGGCGAAGGGAGCGTGGACCGTGTCGAGCGCGGCGACCATGATCACCGCGTCGAGGGTGCCAAACTTGTCGACTGCGACCTGGACGGCAGCCTCGAGCGACGCCTGGTTCATGATGTCGGCCGAGGCTGCGGCAACCCGCTCACCGGTCGGATCGAGGGCCTCGGCCGCGGCGACCAGCCGTTCCTCGTTGCGGGCCACGATCACGACGTTGGCTCCATCGCGGAACGCTGCCGTTGCGCACGAGTAGCCGAGCCCGGGGCCCACGCCGATCACCATCACTGTCTTGCCGTCGAGAATCATGGCGCGATCCTGCCACGCGCTCAGGGGCGTGCCCATTCCACGGGGAACGGTTCGTCGGCGCAGGACGTGTCGAGCGTCCGCGCCGGATCCGCCACGAAGAGCTGCACGATCTGGGCGATGCACTCGCTGCCGTACCAGATGCCGTGACCACGGCCGCCCTGCTCGACCACGGTCACCGGTTCGAGCCGTTGGGCCACGCGCTCGGCGAGACCGGGAGGAGTGATCGGGTCGTACGTTCCCGAGAGGAGCAGCGTGGGGATCATGCTCTCGACCGGGTCGTCGGCCTCGGGCTCCGCAGGTTCGCGCTCCCACTCCTCACAGATCTCGGCGAGACTCGCCGCGGCGACCGCGCCCCCGAACGGCGGGAGGTCCACCCCGGGACCGCCGGTGAACGGCAGTCGATCCCGACACTGCACGGCAAAGTAGGTGCCCTCCCGGTTGGCGCTCTGTGACGACACGAGAAGTCGCGAACCGGTGGTCGCGAGCCAACGGGCCGAGGCCGGGTCGCGGTCGTCGAGGCCGCCGATGACGGCGGGCAGGTGGCGCAGGAGGCTCTCGTGATACATGAGCAGGAAACTCAACTCGGCGACACGCTGCCCGTCGAGAACCACGTCGATCCCGGCGGTGTACCCGATCTCGTTGCCCGTGACCGCGACCCTCATGGGCGAGCGGTCGAGCTCGTCCATCACCCGTTCGAGAGTCTGCCGAAACGAGCCGTCGGCGAGATAGCCCCGGCAACGCGACTCGACCGCGCAGGCCCGGTCGATCACATCGACCGCCCGCTCAGCGGAGTCGACGAGGCTCAGGTCGGTGTCGAGGTCGGGGGGATACACGCCGTCGAGCACCGCTCCGACGAGCCCGGCCGGCTCATCGCGAAGGATCTCGAGCGCGATGGTCGAGCCGTAGCTCACCCCGTAGACCGTCCACCGGTCATACCCCAGCCCCCGCATCACATCGGCGACATCGGCGGCGTGGGCTCCGGTGTCGGTGTTGCGCAGCACGAGGTCGTCATCGAGCCGGCGGGCGCAGTCGTCATAGGCCGCATCGGCGACGATGCCGCCTTCGATGGAGTCGCTGCCCAGAACCCGCCCGAGCGCATCGACGATCTCGTGACAGTCGAAGTTCGGCCCCGCGAAACCGGTGCCACGCTGATCGACGAACACCTGGGTGAACGCCTGCCGCGGAAACCAGGACCCAAGCTCCGAGCTCGCACCCCCGGGACCGCCCTGGAGCACCGCGAGCGGCGTCTCGAATCCCGAGTCGTAGCCGGCGAGGGTGGCCACCGTGACGCGCGTCGTACCCCACGCCGGATCGTCCCGGTCGATGGGGAGCGTGACGATGCCGCACGCGAGCGCCGCATCATCGGATCGCGCCAGGCTCGCAGGGCAGTCGACCTGCTCCACCGGTACCGACGGGATGGTCGACGGCCCACCGGTCGACGACGGACTCGACCCGTCGGCCGTGGCGGTCGTGGTGGTCGTGACGAGCGCCGGGCCCGCGCGGTCGTCCGCGCCACAGCCCGCCGCCGCCAGGGCCGCCACCACGAGGATGGCAGCGACCCGTGCGCTCACCAGAGCTGATCGGTGTAGGTGTCGGTGCCGACGATCGTCGGGAGGAACGGGGCCGCGAAGACCACTTCGCCCTTGCCGCTGGCCTTCACCTCGTCGGCGTAGGCGTGGAAGCGGTCCCACACCGCCGTCGGCTCGTCGTCGAGGAAGAACAGCTGCACCTGTCGGTCGGTGGGACCCGGAGGCATGCCCAGGTCCATCGGGGCCTGATCGGTGTCGCCGGCGCCGGCTGGTTGATAGTGCCACGTCACCATGCTGGCCACTCCGGACCCGTTCATGAGCGCGGGCAACGAGGTGGACTCGAGATGGTCCACGAGCTCGGCCTCGTCGACCCCTTCCGCGGGATCGACGGCGACCACGGCCAAACCCTTGTAGGGGTGGTCGAGGGCCAGCTCGATCGGCACGGTGTGGTCGGGGCGATAGACGGCGCTCGGCTCCTTGAGCAGCACGGTGTGGGCGTGGGCCCGGTCGGCAAAGCCCCTTCCGTTGGAGTAGAGCCAGACCACCTGGTCGCCGGCCCACGCGAAGTGCTCGTCGTGTTTGCCCTCGAGCACCCAGTAGATGGCGAGGTAGGAGCCCTTCTCGACCGGGCTGGCCACGGGCGTGTCGCCACGCGGGAAGCGGAGATCCTTCAGTTCCTTGGTGGCCACCCAGCGCTTGCCGGCGAACAGCCAAGGGCCGACCATGCAGCCCGCATAGAAGTGGTCACGCTCGTACCAGCGGTTGTACTCGACCTCGTGACCGACCGTGGGGTCGACCATGGTGAAGAGCATCGAGCCGACCTTGATCGGGTAGTCGTTCATGATTGGTGTGCCTCGTTTTCGCGGGTCTCGGGTTCAGCTGTCGAAGACGATGCGGCCGATCCACTCGGCCATGAGGGCCGGCTTCTCGACGCCTTCGATCTCGACATTGATGGTGCGGGTGCTGTTGATCGCCGCGCCCTTCAGTTCGACCTTGCTGATCACGCTGTGTGCGCGGACCCGCTTGCCCGAGTTGACCGGGTTGAGGAAGCGCACCTTGTCGAATCCGTAGTTGATTCCCATCATCACGCCGTCGAGCGGCGGGAGTTCCTGTTCGATCGAATCCGTCAGGTGGACGAGCATCGACAGCGTCAGGAAGCCGTGCGCGATGGTGCCGCCGAACAGCGGGGTCGCCCGTTCGGGGTCGATGTGGATGAACTGATGGTCGTGGGTGACATCGGCGAACTGGTCGATCTGGTCCTGTGTGATCTCGAACCACTCGCCGTGTCCTTCGTCCTTGCCTTCGCTGGCCTTCATGACCTCGAAGGCCTTCGCCGCGTTGCTCATCACTCGTCTCCGGATCTGTCGTGCCAGTGGGGAACGACGGGACTCTATGCGCCCAGTGCGGCGAGCAACAGTTGGGCTGCGGGGTCGGTCGCCCCGCCCGCACGGGTCGCGACCACCAGGTCGCGACTGCCGATGACCCGGCCGTTGGTCAGGGCATCGGTGCCCATCTCGGCCTGGACGACGGGGAGCACGGTCCAGCCCATTCCGATGCCGACCATCGCCCGCAACACGTCGGGCTGGTGCGACTCGGCCACGATCTCGATTGGCGCGCCCAACTCGCGCAGCGCGTCGAGGATCAGCGCTCTGGTGTGCGAGCCCTCCGGGAAGACCACCCACGGGCCCCAGGTCGCGGGCCGACGCGGACGAGTCCCGTCGGGCGAATAGACCGCGATGTCCTCGGTGAGCAGCGGCGAGGTGACCACGCCGCGCCGTTGCGGCGAGGGCGAGACACAGATCGCGACGTCGATGCGGCCCGACTCGAGATCGTCGAGCAGTTGGCCCGAAGGACCGACGGTGAGCATCAGTTCGAGGTCGGGGTGATCCGTCCGGAACTCCCGCAGGTGCGCGGAGAAGTGACCGACCGCGGCGGCGTCGATCATCCCGATCCGGAGCCGCCCCGACGTGCCGGCCCGGGTCCGCTCCGCCCATCCGGCGAGGTCACCGGTCAGCGCCACGACCTGACGAGCGTGAGCCAACACCTCCGATGCGGCCGGTCGCAGCACCCGGCGTCGGCCCTCCCGATCGAACAGGGGTAGGCCGACCCGGCGTTCGAGCTCCGCCAGCCCCTGGGACAGGGCCGACGCACTGACGCCGACGGCCTCGGCCGCCGCCGCCCAACTCCGATGGTCGGCAACCGCCACGAGATACTCGAGCTGGCGGATCGACAGGTCGGGCAGCGAGGTGGGCACACCGTCACACTACCCCTCGCAGAACAGTTCAGACTTCCTTCACATCGAGCTGGACGTTGTCGGAGATGCTTATCGTTTCCGCCATGACTGCACGTGACATCTCACCCGCCACCGGCAAACTCGGTGTGCTCACACCCGGCATGGGCGCCGTGGCCTCCACATTCATCGCCGGCGTTCTCGCCGCCCGCCAGCAAGGCACTGCGCCGCTCGGCTCGGTCAGCCAGATGGCCCACATCCGACTCGGCACCCGCGAAGACGCGCGCAATCCGCTGATCAAGGACTTCGCTCCCCTCGCTTCGCTCGACGACATCGTGTTCGGCGGCTGGGACCCGATCTCCGCCAACGCGCTCGAGGCCGCCCGCACCTGCGGCGTGCTCGTGGAGAAGGATCTCGCCCCGATCTCCAGCGAGATGGAAGGCATCGTCGCCATGGACGCCGTCTTCGACCAGAAGTGGGTCAGCCGACTCGACGGCACTCGCGTCAAGAGCGAGACCAACATGTGGGATCAGGCGATGGCGCTGATGGCCGACATCGAGAACTTCCGTACCGAGAACGACTGCGACCGTCTCGTGATGGTGTGGTGCGGTTCCACCGAAGCGTTCCAGGAGGCCTCCGACGTCCACGCGACGATCGAAGCGTTCGAGGCCGGGCTCAAGGCGAACGACGAGAACATCTCGCCCAGCCAGATCTATGTCTACGCCGCCCTCCAGTCCGGCGTGCCGTTCGCCAACGGTGCCCCGAACCTCTCCACCGACCTCCCCTGCATGATGGAGTTGTCGGCCCGCAACGGTGTGCCGATCGCCGGCAAGGACTTCAAGACGGGCCAGACCCTCATGAAGACCCTGATCGCCCCGGGCCTCAAGGCCCGCATGCTCGGTCTGCGCGGCTGGTACTCCACCAACATCTTGGGCAACCGCGACGGCGAGGTGCTCGACGCGCCGGAGAACTTCAAGACGAAGGAAGAGTCGAAGCTGGGCGTGCTCCACAAGATCCTGGAGCCCGAGGTCTACCCCGACCTCTACGGCAACATCGACCATGTCGTGCGCATCAACTACTACCCGCCCCGCGGCGACAACAAGGAGGGCTGGGACGCCATCGACATCTTCGGATGGATGGGCTACCCCATGCAGATCAAGATCGACTTCCTGTGCCGCGACTCGATCCTCGCCGCGCCCATCGTCCTCGATCTCGCGCTGTTCATGGACCTCGCCAGCCGCGCCGGCGAGTCGGGCGTGCAGGAATGGCTCTCCTTCTACCTCAAGGCCCCCCAGTCGGCCGTCGACGGAGTGCCCGCCGAGCAGGATCTGTTCATCCAGCAGACCAAGCTCAAGAACACCCTCCGAGAGTGGATGGGCGAGCCCGCCGTCACCCACTCCGAAGCCGGCTGATCAGTTCCAGAGAAGGGTGAGGCGGTCAAGCACGACCGTCCAGCTCTCGTGGCCGGGGTCGATCACGTCGAAGTGATCGGCTCCGGCAAAGACCTGCAGCTCGACGTCGGAGGAACCGGCGAGTGCGACGTAGGCCTCGGCCCGGTCCGGCGGCACGATCCGGTCGTCGCCGCCCTGTACGAGGAGTTGGGGCACGACGACCGGCAGCAGGCGAGCCGGGTCGGCGATGTCGTATGCGGCGGGGTCGTCGCCGGGCGTCACGCCCATGAACGCCTCGACCGCTCCCCCGCCGAGATCGACGTTGCCGGCCAGATCTGCGACGGGCGCCTGCCCGACGACCAGCATCGGCACCACCGCCGGATCGGCGCCCGGCGCCCCGACGCCCGGCGCCCCGACGCCCAACTGCTCGCGCTGACCCGCCCACAACGCGAGATGCCCACCGGCGCTGTGGCCGACGACGGCGACGCGGTCGAGATCGAGCGGGTGGTCGTCGGCCAGTGAGACGAGACGATCGATCGCCGCGGCGACGTCGGCCAGCGTGCCCGGGTAGCCACCGCCGGAGTCGCCCACGCGGCGGTACTCGATGTTCCAGGTGGCGTAGCCGGCCTCCGAAGCCGACGCGGCCTGGGGTTCGGCGAGATCGAGGCCGAAGGCATTGCGCCAGAAGCCGCCGTGGATGAAGACGACGACGGGGAACGGACCCTCTCCCGGCGGAACGGTCAGGTCGCCGAACTGGAGAGAATCGTCGCCGTAGGCGATTCGTTCGGTCATCGGCTCGGCACTCGGCGGCGGACCGTCGTCACTGCAGGCGACCGTCGCGAGACCGAGTACGACCCATGCGACGAGTCGTCGCACTCAGGCGCCGGCGGGCGGATCGGTCTCCAGCACACCCTCTGCGACCAGTGCCTCGATCTCGTCATCGGGAAGACCCAGCCACCCCGAGGCGACCTCGCGGGTGTGCTCACCCAGACCGGGCGCCGGGAAGATGTCGGGCCCGATGATCGACGTCGCCCGGAAGGCGCCGCCCTCGAAGATCATTCCTCCGATCGGGGGCTGGTCCAGCTTCACCAGATACCCACGCGCCTCGAGATGCGGATCGACCGACATGCTCGCGCCGGTGAGCATCGGCCCGGCCGGGACGCCGGCGGCCAGACAGGTGTCGGTGACCTCGGCGCTGCTCATCGTCTCCGTCCACTCGGCGATCTTCGCCTCGATCTCGTTCTCCGCCGCCCGCCGGTCGGCGGTCGACATCGACGGATCGGCCCAGTCGGGTGAACCCATCACCTCGACGAGCGCGGCCCATTCGGCGTCGTCGCGCACACAGACCGCCACCCACGTGTCGTCGCCCGAAGTCGGGAAGAGACCCCACGGCGTGCCGTGGTCGGAGTGGTTCCCGCGGGGAACGACCGAGCCGGGCACCAGCGACTCCTGGGCGAGCAGATCACCCATGACGCCGACGACCTGCTCGACCTGACAGACCTCGACGTGCACTCCCCCGTCGCCGTTGCGACGATTGCCGAGCACGTTGGCGAGGGCCGCAACGGCACCCGTCCGGCCGGCGAAGTGGTCGGGGAAGATCGACTGACTACCGGCGGGCGCCGGATCGTTCTCGTAACTCCACAGGTGCGTCATCCCGCCGGTGACCTGGGTGTTCGGTCCGTAGCCGAGCCAGTCGGCCCAGCGCCCCCGCGATCCCATGAGCTGGCTCGACATCATCACGATGTCGGGGTTCTGCGCCTTCATCACGTCGAAGCCGAGACCCATGCTGGTCATCGTCCCCGTGGAGTTGTTCTCGATCACGACATCGGTGTCGCGCGCCATCTGGCGCAGGAGTTCGATCCCGCGTTCGGTCTTGGCATTGATGCCGAGCGAACGCTTGCTCCGACTCGACGACGCGAACGACGGCGACATCTCGCCGCCAAGGACCACGCGGATGAAGTCGGGATACGTGCGGCTCTCGATCTTGACGACGTCGGCGCCATATTCCCCGAAGAGGTGACCGGTCTCCACGCCCACCCCTCCGTGGCCGAAGTCCATCACCTTGAGACCGGCCAGCGGCTTGGACGGCTCGAGCGGGGCAGACGGCGCGGGTCGAGGCTCACCCAGGTTCGCAAGGACCTGCTCGTTGTGTTGGCCGACCGCGGGCGGTGGCCCGGTGGGGCCGATCCGCTCCCCGTCGAACTCGAACCATCCCGACGGGAGCTTCATCGTCCGGCCATCCGGGAGGGCGACGTCGTCGAACGTGCCGCGGCTCTCGAAGTGGGGGTTCGCGAGCACCTCGTCGGGCTTGAGGATCGGGGTGCAGACGATGCCGCGTCGCTGTGCCTCCTCACAGACATCGAGCATCGACATCTCGGCCCACAGCTCGCAGTAGAGCGGATTGAGCACGGCTTCGGCGATCATCATCCGGCCGACGAAGTTGTCGAGCTCGGGATCCTGGAGATAGTCGGGCTCGCCCAACCACGCGCGGATCGCATGCCATTGGCGCGGGCTCAACACGACGAGGCGCACATAGCCGTCGGCGCACGGGATGATCGTGTAGACCGGCCCCGGGCCGGCCCGCATCTCGGGCGACGGCTGGCCCGCGTCGGCCGACCGACTCCAGTTCGACAACGACCAGTCGGTGATCTGGGAGAGCGCCTCGTTGGCCGAGAGGTCGATGAGCTGGCCTGCCCCCGTGTCCTCACGCTGCCAGAGCGCACAGAGCACGGCCCAGACAGCCATGAGGCTCGCCGTGTCGTCGCCGATGAGTCCTGGAGGGAGGATCGGACCGCCCTCGTGGGTTCCGGCCTTGAAGGCCATGCCCCCCGTCGCCTCGATCACGGCATCGGGCACGTCGCGACCCGCGTACGGGCCGGTGCGGCCGTAGGCCGTGATGCTGGCGACGACCAGGTGGGGATGCCGCGCCGCGAGGTCGGCCGCGTCAAGGCCGGTGCCGTCCTGCGTGCCGGGCTCGTCGGAGACCACCACCACGTCGCTGTGGGCGAGCAGATCGTCGAGCTGCGCCCGCCCGGCCTCGGCATCGAGATCCAGCTCGACGCCGAGCTTGCCGGCGTTGCGGAAGGTCCAGAAGAGCGAGTGGTCACCGTCGCGTGGCGCCATCGATCGCGAGGGCGACCCCCCCTGCGGCTCGACCCTGATCACCTCGGCCCCGAGGTCGCTCAGGAAGCGACCGCAGAGCTCCCCTCGCTCGATGGTCAGATCTACGACTCGGATTCCGACGAGTGGTCGACGCGGCACGGGTCCCCCTTGGCGTGGCTCGGACGGGATCGTAGGTCGAGAGCGAGGTTCAGGCCCACCCGTCGGCTGACCCACGTTCTCGGGGCTACGTCCCCTCGACCGGCGGACGGTGATCCGGCCATCCGATCGCTTCCTCCATCCGGGCGGCGAGCGCCAGCAGGAGGTCTTCGCGGTTCGGTGGTGCGATGAGCATCACCGACAGCGGCAGACCATCGGGACTGAAGCCGACCGGCACCGCCGCTGCCGGCTGGCCGGTGTAGTTCCAGATCGCGGTGTAGGGGTAGACGCGGCTCATGCCCAGCAACGTGCGGAGCGCTCCCTTGCCGTGCCAGCGGCCGACCTCGACGGGCAGGGTCGAGGTCACCGGGGTCATCAACACGTCGACCTGC
>Ga0213866_10000300_pt1 | contig 41030 bp, 66 predicted proteins | sample PICome_11_FD_160079 | JGI IMG/M metagenome (GOLD analysis project Ga0213866, IMG submission 160079) | Coastal seawater microbial communities near Pivers Island, North Carolina, United States - PICO284 | ecosystem: Environmental > Aquatic > Marine > Coastal | place: USA: North Carolina... | reverse complement strand
AAGTTATCAATATAAGGTTGACCAGTTCCCATAAGAACTTGAGTAGTACCAGAACTGTGTATTCCTGGTGCCTCTGTCGGCATTGTAAGTGAGGCAGCATTAGAATATACACTTGCCCCTGTTACCGCTCTCATTCCAAAATAGTCAGCAAATGCTTGGAAATATCCTGAAGTATAGTTACCGTGTTGACCAATAACCCATGTACCAAGATCTGTTGAGTTTTCAGAAAATGATTGTGATTTAACATCTACCCCATCAACATAGATTTTAACATTGTTGTTATATCTGTCAATAACAACCCAATGCCATTCGCCATCATTAATTACTTGTCCGGTGGTTTGTGCAACATCCACACTACCTGATGTAAATGCAATGTTTATTCTACCGCTAACATATTTAAACGCATTGAATGCTGAATTACCAGTTGGATAGTTACAAAAGAAGATTCCTTCAGTAGTTTGAGTTGTTCTAATCCACGTTTCGTATGTAAAGTCACCAGTAAATGCAAATGATGCCTCTGTATCAATAGCATAATCATTTGTAGTGGTTGAGATACAATATCCCTTGGATTCATCTTTATAAGGTGAGAATGAACCAGCGTCTATTGTACCAGTTTCTGTTACTGCTGTTTCTGTCTGAGAAGCATTGAGATATGTTATTCTATTAGTATTAGCAAGAGTATTTCCTGTTGCCTTTACACCAATCATAGTATCAGAAGAACTATCAACGATTGAAGAAAATGCTAGAGTGAAAGTATTTGTGCCAGTGCCAAATGCTATTCCGTCTGATGCCTTGAATGTAAGTGTAGCACTACCATCAAATCCTAGTGCTGTTGCTGAATCCTCAGACCTTGGTGTAATAGTGAATACAGATGAATCTTGACTCACTGTTGCAAGTTTAAAGAAGTCACCACCAGATTCTACACTTAGTACAAGGGATGCATCAGCATTATCAGAATCAACGGCAGTAACGGTAACTGTCTGTGCTACACCTTCAGCAGATAATGCAATAGTTCCTGAAGGACTGAGAGTTAACGACGGAGTTGCATTAATGAGTGCAACATTATACCAACCAGAACCATTGGAAATATACATCCTTTGATTGCCAGAAACGTATGCTTGATCACCAACAGACAAACTAGATGTGGGAAGAGAATCAAGAGTACTGTAAACGGTCATTCCAGAAGCAGATGCAATTGTTGTGACCTGCGCAGAATCTAATGCTGGTGACCCAAATAACAAAGACTCATTACCAACATTTTTTGATTCTGTTGCCCCAAGCATTCTTGCTATGTCTCTGTTTCTGGTCATTGTCCAATACCTTTTTCTGCATAGTAATCTCTAAATGCTTTCAAAGGTTTTAATTTCTTTTTAGACCTTCGATCTAAGAACTTAGATGGTCCCATGGAAGTTTGAGCAGGATTGGGTATAGAAGCAGTTGTTGTATCTTCTTTTGCTTCTTTAGGTTTATCATGCGTATAACCCATCTTGTCCATACGTACATGATCTTCAGGTTTTTCTGCTTTGTAACCTTTACCTGTTTTTGGATCGTACATCATATGCGGTTTAAACTTTTTCATTTGTAAATCTCGCTGATTGTGAAATAGATTTTTTGATTAGTTTTTATATGAGTGCCTTCGTAAATGTCCAAACCAAATACATCACCAACAGGATACGAATCTTCCCTTACCTTGATTTTATCTTTTGCATAACATAATTCTTCATAGGACGAATTTAATATTTTATTTTCACGAATAGAATATACTCCAGGAGATAGTTGCTTATCATTTAAAACGAACCACTCGTTACTTTCATTCAAAATATCTAAAACATCAACATCAAACTTTTCACATATCTGCGAAAGGTTTTCATCATTCATCCCATATTTTTCTTTTATGAGGAATAGAGCGGCAGCGAAACTTCCCAACTTAGACCCGCCTCCAGGAACTTTTTGTAACAACCGCTTAATGTTAGCAGCGAGGCGAATAAAAGGAGTATATGCAGATTTTTTTTCATCATCGTCAAGTTTTACAGTCTTGTCTCTTTTACCGTTTTCATCAATAATACCGAGTTTGTATGCGTCCCAACTTTCCCACTTCATTACCAACATTCGAATAAATCGGAAGGTGTATGCAAGATCTGCCGCTCTTTTTAATATTCCCATTATATTTTCCTTAACACCTCTACGACTTTTTGGTCCATTTCGATCCCTGTCAACTGATCATTTCTTATATATTTTAAAAAGACTAAAAATGGTTTTATCGTTGACCAATGCTCTTTATCTAATTTTACTTGTAACATATTTAATGCTGCTTCTGCACCAAACACATTAAATATAACAATAAGATGATTTAAAATCAAGCGTTCGGAAAGTTTATCATTTTCGATATACCTATTCACCAAACGCTTGATATATTTAAATCTTTTCAAATCCTCGTGAAATTCTTCTATATCCGAAAAGGTTGGATTATAGTAGTGTCGTGAGGCATATAGCAAAATATTCTTTTCATTTAGTTCCATAATGATATGTATAAACTATTCAAACATCACTTCTTTCAATTCCTTGACCAATACTGATTTAGTTTTACGACGATCTAATTCAATATTATATTCACGACCAAGTTCTTCAAGTTCTTCTTTATTCATACCGTCTAGATCATCTTCTGTCCAGTATTCATCCTCATCCAGTTCGATCATCACTTCATCTATAAACTCTTCTTCTGTTGTAGGAGATTCAGTCAATGAAACAGGATTGATTGTTATTTCAATTGGTTCTGGTGGAGCAGATGTGATAACTTCACCGAGATACTCACCAATCTGTTGTTCAGATAGTTTTTGTGCCTTTAACAACTCACCAGTACGAGGGTGCGTCCACCCACGAGGGGTGGGGATAGCATCCTTTTGATAATTTGGAGGACTGATTGCCATATTATTTGCCTTTCATATTTTCGTATGCTTCCATAGTCTTTTTGATAGGGTTGCGAACACCTTGATCACCAGAACGTACAGCATCGCCACTACTACGACCACCTGCCGCTTTAGTTACTTTTCCTGCCTTTGATGCATCGTCATGACCCTTTTCTTCGGTATCATCTACTTCAGGATTCTTAGCAGGTGCCATCATATCCTTAGCACCCTTGCCTGATAAAGCATCTTCAGGTTTTTCTGCCTTTGCTGCATTAGGGTTGTTTTTTTCATTCAGGAATGAAGTCAGTCTCATGCGGATTGATGCTTTTTCTTCAATAGAAGAAAGAGTGCTACCAAGCAAACCATTTTTAGAAAAACTGTCAAGTGCCTTTTGTAGGACTTTCTTATCCATTTTCTTGATAGGAACTTGAGTAGAACCTTTGCCTGAGAATAAAGCAACGTGATTGCCCTGCTTATCCTTTACGACTTTAACCTGAGCTCCACCTTTACCCTTCATCACAGCAACTTCTTTATAGTCAGATGCTTTTGCTTCCATTTTAGGATTCATTTCAACTTCGTCTTTTTCACCGTCTGAATCACCGTTCTTCTTTTTCTTTTTCTTTTTATCTTCTTCATCACCGTTGTCATCGTTACCGTTATCGTCGTCGTTGCCGTTTTCTTCTTCATCATCTTCATCGAGAGATTTAGAAACTGCTTTACGACGCTTATGTAAATATTCATCAGATGAATCAACATCGCCATCATTATCGATGTCTTTGTCTTTACGATTCTTGAACTTTTTCTTTACTGCTTTCGGTTGCACCTTATCAAGACCGTCACCATCGTCTGACTTATCGTTGGTGTTATCTTCTTTTTGCAATGCTTCATCGACATCATATTCTTTACCGCCGATAGTAAAGGTTTTGTCACCATTTTTCTTTGCCATCTTAGCAGCATAGATATAGTTATTTTCTTTTTGTTTTTCTTTTGCTTCTTGGATCTCTTGATATGCTCGACCCATAGCTTCAACTAATTGTTTGGACATTTTATTCTCCTATTACATCCACATATGGGCAACATACGTCCCAACGGCTGCGACTACAGCCGCATATACTATTTTATTTATAAGATTCACTGTACGTGCATTATCATCAACTTTTTTCTCTATATCATCTAATTTCATTGACAAGCGATTTAGTCGTTCATACATTCTATTGTGATCATCGTTCAAGGCATTAATCTTTTCTTCTGCTCTTGCCATAGAAACCATGGCATCAGTTAATCTGTCGAGTTTTTCCTCGATTCTATCCAACCGTGCTGCGGTTAAATCAGCCATTACCTTACCCTGATCTTATTGGTTTCTGTGTTGACGAATTCAAGTATTCTATAATCTGCATCCACTACCACTTCCATTTTACGACATGATAATATCAAAGTACTCTTATGCTCTTTTGATTTACCACCACGAATGTTTCTTTCGATAGTTCTTTTGGCTTTCATACACTCGCCCAAACTATCCCTTACAGTATATTCTTTGAGTCCAATCGGATCGCCAAAAAACATTAATAATATGATAAACTCCCCTACAATCATATCTAGTGTCCTTCATGTTTATTTGCAGATGGCAATGAAATTTGACTATTTGAATGAATCAGATCCATAATGTCGTTTCTGGTCTTTTCGTGTGTCGCTTCCAACTGCTCAATTCTTTGTAACATAAACTCGATCTGCAGTTTTTGTTGTTGATCGAATGGTGCTTGACCACCCTCTATTTCGTCTGTTAATTTTTCCAGTTCGGTTGCAACGTGTTCAATCAACATAAACTGCTCACTGTCCGCAGGTAGTGAACCCATTTCTCCTCGCGGCCATTTAATGCGAAACTCTGTATTCATTTCGAGATCAGACTTCATCATAGTGATGTTTGTCTCGAGTGTGTTTAATCTTTCTACGATACCAAAGTATGCCCATGTCGCAAGCGATGCGCCAGCAATCATACTGATGATATTGCGTAGCGGCAATGCTACTTCGGTGTTTTCATTTAACTTAGCAGCCATTTATTCTACCACTTTTCTTTATCTGCCCAATATGCTGCGGACATTTTACCTTTTTTAATGTTCTTTGCGTGACGTGCTTTGAATGATGCACGTTTCTTTTTCATCTTATCAGACTCACCCTTTTTAGGATCACCTGCTGTAGAAGCACCTTGCTCACCAAAACGAATAGTCTTAATTTTGTCACCATCTTTAGCAACAACAATATGACTCTTTTTTGGATGATCAGGTGTTCTCTTCGCTTTATTAAAACCTGACACTCCTGCTTTTTTTAAACGAGGATCTTTTTCTTCATTCTGTCCAGGAGTTATCTGTTTCATTTTCTTTACAGAAGCATCAGAACCATAGTCAAGAGTATATTCTTTGAACCTTTTCATGATTCTTCTTTGCCCTGTGCTTTATCTCTATAGGTTTTTTTAACGTCATGATCTGTCATTCGACTTACTGACTTTATCATAGAAGGTTGTTTGACGAGTTTACGAAGATGTGCCTTTACTTGAGACGGAGAGTTGCCATCCATATAGACCTTCGGTAAACCTTCGATGTCTACTTCAAACTTCATTGCTTCATAAAACCCCTTGAAAGTTTTCATTTACCCATGCTCTTTACTTTTTTCTTACGATTGAACCCCTTAGTATCACCACGATCCATCATACCTTGTACATCTGCACCAGGATCATCTTTACCATGATATCCTGCTGCCTTACCAGGAGCAACTTTCTTAATTTTACCACCACGCTTTTTGAAAGCATCCATAGCACGTTTCATTGCTGCGGAATCCATTTTCTTACCTTCAGCAGTTACAGGAGGTTTTTTCTTCAAATCTTTTGCTCTTTGAATAGTTTCCTGATCCGATTTTTTCTTAGCAATTTTATCTAATTTCTTTGTAGCATTTGCTGCTCGTTGTTTTTGAGTAAATCCAAATGCAGATTTACCAGCAGCTTTAGCTTGTGAAATTTTATCTTTTTGGTCTTGTTTAGTTTTATGTTTATCAATTTTCTTTTGAGCAATTTTAGCACGACCACTGGTTGTTAGTCTATTAACAACCGCACCACCTGCTGCTTTGGCAGTCTTTTTAACTAGATTACCAATAATGCCTTCTTTAAATGCCTTTTTAGTTAGATCTTTATGAATAGCAGCAAACATGTTGCCATCCATTGCTCGTTTTAATTCTAATACTTTACCGCCAATTTCTTTTGCTTTCTTTTGTGCTTCTGCTTTCGTTGTGAACATGAAAAGTTTTTGTGCCTCGTCAAGTTCATTTGCTTCATCGACTTTTTGCATCCAATTCTCACCATTTGGATCTTTTGAGTCGTACATGCACTTCCCTTCAGTTGGCATACCAAACTTATCACCACAATTTTTACAGACCATGCCTTCGCAATCTGCTTCTGTTCTTTCTTTAACAGATTTTTCTTTTTCCTTTTTAGCGATAGCGATTGCCGCTTGTTGTGCAGGGTTTGCTGCTTTACCTTCAGCAAGTTCTGATCTTAGTTCATCAAAGGTTTTCATTTTTTGCTCGTTTTGACGTTTAAGAACTGCAGCAACTTGTGGATGTGATGACAATCCCTTTTTGATTTTTTCGATTGCTTTGACTGCGCCAGTCATATTGCCACCAGCATATCTTTTATCTGATGCTACACCGATCGCCATTTTAATATCTTTAGGACTATATTTCATTTTATCCTCTTACCTTTGCTGCTAAATCTTTGTCTGCTTTACCCCAAGTGCCTGAGGACTTAGTTACGAATGAATTAACACGCGCCATTCCCCACTGCTGTGGTGTAGTTCCTGGACGATGACCAGTTTTCCATGCCGCCATGCCGCGATTATAAACCTTTTTCAAGATGCCGAGAGGCATACCTGACTTTTCTGCCTTCTTCTTTAATCCTTCAGTGTTTTCGTTAAACTGACTGAATTTAATCATGACGTTTCCCTGTTTTTCTTTTGAACATCGCGCAGGCGTGCACGATCTAACATTCTATCATGGCGTTTATCTGCTGCTGCCTTTTGACGTGCAATACGTTTTTTTGCCATATCAACTCTATCTTGTTCACCAAACATCTGTTTGAATTTTTTAGTATGTTTACTTGGTTTTGTTTTCGCTGTAGCATCACCAGGAGCAGGTTTATATGCAGCAGGATCATCATCATCCATTTTTGCTTGCTTTTTAAACTGAGCATCTCTTCTTTGCTTCGTAGATTTTTTTAATCCCTTATGGTACTGCGCAGGTTGTGAACCTTTTTTATCACCGATGTCTGGGTCTTCCCTACCTTCACTCAGTTTAACAAAATCATGCACTTCATATTCAATTTCATCATTTGGATTAACCTTTTCAACATCAGTCAACCATTTTCTATAAACCTCACCCTTTGACTCCACTATAACATAGTTTGCACCAAGGTGTTTAATTTCAGCAACTATTCCTTGACCTTTAATCACAACTTCGTCACCTATATCAAATAATTTACCATCCATATATGATTCGCGAATATCAGAAACAGGTTCTAATTGAATTCTATTTTTAAAATTCGTTTGTTCGCTGAGACCCATGCCTGAACGAACTGAATTATAAATTTTCTTAGCATCAGCATTCTTGACTGCTTTCGGTAAACCCTGAGAGAAAGTAGAAAAGTCATTATCTTTTGCAGCAGCACGCATCTTACTTGCACTCATACCTGCTGCGCCATCTGCATCAGGATCACGATCTCCAGCAGATATAATAGTAATTTTTTCAAAGTTGTAGAAACCGTGTCTACCTTTAACACCATTATATTTTTTGATTCTTGTATCAAACTCACGAATTCTATCAGAACCAACTACACCTACAATGTTTTTGAAACCACTTTCATATAGTTTACTAGCAACTTCTAGAAGATTTTTTGCACCTCTATCAACCAATATATTACGAGCATGCCGAGGAAACATCTTCCGAGCAATCTTTACTTTTTCTTTGTACGCCAAAGGATTCTTATCTGCATCTTGAGACTGAGATAAATAAATTTTATATGGGTTAGACCCTGCTGCTTTTGATATTGCATCAAGCAGTTTTTCATGACCAATAGTAGGAGGATTCATTCTACCAAAGGTAAAATAAACGGTCTTCTCTTCTTCTACAAGATAATTTTTAAACGAATTAATTGCCACTCTTTGCACGCTTTCTTTCAATTTCTTTTTTTCTAACATCTTTAAATGTACGTTTTGCAATCATTGCAATTTTACGTTTCATTGTAGGAGAACCGAGTCTTTTCTCAAGTTCTTGCCTCCTTGAGAAAGATAGTTCACCTTTATCGATGCCTTTGGTGAGTTTTTTGAAAATGTTTGTGCGTGCTTGACGAAGTGCTCTTTTTTCAAGAGTGTCTTTAGTTGCTGTTCTTCTTTCAGCTTTTTTACGACCAAGAGCAATTTTATGCTTGATCTTTTTCATCATCCGACCACGTTGAATACGTTGTGCGGTGGTAAGTGCTTCTGCTTGAAGCGCATTGAATTCTTTGAATGACATCTTTGCCATCGGTCTACCTTCCTGGTTTATCCCATCCCTTTAATATATCGGGTGAAAAGTTGGCATATGAGAATTCCATACGGTCAACAATTTTCACTGCATCACCACCAAGTCTATCAATTGCCACATAACCTTCTTCCCCAGTTACCTTGAAACCTTTAGTGGTTTTCAAGAAGGTGTCGACTTTTGATAGTTTATTAAGACTATTTATAAGTTTCAGTTTCGCTAATACGATTTTCTTTTGTAGGTCAAACATAGAGATTAAAGAACGTTTATTTCCTGCTGAGAAAAATGCAAGGAGGTCATCAAGTTTCTTTTGTTGAGTCGCCTTACCTTTATCAGACTTTCTTTTTTCTATTTCTTTTTTAAATTTAGTATTGATCCAACGAACGAGACCATTCGTGTGAGACCTAGTGTTACCAATGATTGACCCTTGACGTACAAACGTGTTGTTGTATTGCTCAATGAGTTGGGCAAGTTCTTGATTCGCTTCAAGTGCTCTAAGAGTTGTTCCACTAATTTTATTGAACAGTTTACCTGCTTCTGAAAGAAGTGCATTAACTTCATCTGTTTCCTCCTTTGACATAGTTACTTTTGTCAAATCGCGTAACATTGCATCTTGAGACCATACTTTGCTTGATTTCTTTAATTTGCTGACATCTACACCATATGATGCTTTTAGAGATTCAAATGACGTGCCTGTATACGTGGTGTGCCAGACGATACCGATTTCTGCTTTTTTAACTTCTTTGGCAGCATCTTGGTCAGCAGGTATCGCATATACAATCGTATTCGGATGAAACGTGACATAAGACTCTCCCTTAATTTTTTCGGTCTTTACATCAGGAGATGAGAATAAAAAATCTCCCTGAATGATACCTTTTATCCCTATTGAAGGAAGGTGCTGAAGAGCAAGTTTAAGTTTGTCAGCAAGATCGCCACTAGTGTCAGCATCGATATCCTCGTCAGTTTTATATACCTTCGGCGACTTTGCAAAGATCCCTTTCTTAGCAACGAAGAATTTCCCGTCACGAGGATCAGTCCCAGCAAAGATAGCAGGAGCACCGTCCCACTTAACACTAACTCTACCATCTTTCACGCCTCCAAGCATATCGCGCAATGACCTCAATGCATTGATCGCTTCTCTAGTTCCGTTTACACCCCCATAGAGAACCTTGTCCTCGATATGGGTCATGTGAGTATTTTTTTGTTCTGTTATGAATTCGTTAAAATCTCTCATCTGCCTTTTACCAATATTAAGTCAAAAGTTCCTGATACACCAGCATCAGCACCAGTAAGTTTACATTGTAACTTTATGTCGGTCTTTTCAGGAAACTTTAATGGAATGGGATAGTGCTTTTCTATAAAATTAGTCTGCATAGTTAAGAAGTCTCTTGTTCTGAAAGAACCACCATGTTCTCTTACATAAAGTCTAAACTCACCATCTTTATCCTTTGATTGAATTCCAACACTTAACTGAAGAAGATATGCAGTATGACCTTTTGGAACTGTATAAATGTTTTGCATAGTTTGTTGATGGGCAACTTCAATGCGTGCAGTATTCACACTATTGAGTTGTATACGCATGACTGCTTCGGTTGGAGTATCGTTTGAAACAAAGGCACGGTTGATTCTAAGAAACTGTTTTGTTCCAGTGGCATTACCCGAACCATCAATTAATAACACTTCTTCAATTTCATTATAATCTATGTCCAGTCCTTGAATGGTGATTTCAGAACCAGCATTTGCTAAATTACTAGCGATAGTGGCAACATGACCTGCTGTAGCAAAAGTAATCTGACCACCCTGTGCCCAAATATCCTCATAATTATTACTAGCATCAGGATTATATCCAAACTTATGAACATGCCTATGATTTACTGCACGACCAGATGCGATATTAATTGCGTCATTGTCTATGTACTGATTAACTGGCATTATTTTACCTTTAAGTGTACTGCTGAATCGGGAGAGGCAGAAGAGGCATATCTAAACATCAATGATAAGAATGCTTGTTCTTTACCTTTAATATTATTGAAAAGTGTTGTTACAAGATATTTTGAGACACACCAATTATCGTCTTTACCTTCTGCTGCTTTTAAGAACTCATCGTTTTTCATTGCTTTGTTTGGTGACTTATTATATGCTTCGTACCACTTTGCCATAAACTTATCTCTATCCCTACGGAACATCGCCACCAAAGTTTTTTGATCTTCGATAGAATTAGCACCTGCTTGGATCATCATCTTGCCCATCAAAGAAGCACTACCAGAACCACCAGAAACTTTACCGTGTTTTGCCTTACCACCAATGATTTCTGCTTGGAAAGTTGGGAAGGTTCTGAACTGAATCTCACCACCTTTGAAGTTTAGGTATCCATCCTTTGCTTTCCAATAATCTCGTTTTCCGAATGAAACATTGGTAAACACTGGAGACTTGAAAGGTTTTTTATAATTGACTTGAACAATCTTTGCTTTACCCACTATTTTTTTGAGTGATATACCCATGACATCACGAGCAGCATATGCTTTGAGGAGCATCTGATTTAGTGAGGACAAAGTTTTACAACTATCCCAGTCGTACACTGCAGAGTCGGTTGCTTGAACCCAAATATCAGCAGGGGTCCATTTATTAATATTATTGAATGGGCGACCAGCGGCAGTGTTCAATGTCTTGAAACGTTCTTCCATATCAGACTGAACACCAGTGCCACGATACCACTTATAGGTTCTACGACCTATTCCTCGCTTGAGTATTTTTGCTCCAAGAATTGAAGATACTCTCCATTCCTCTGATAAGTTCATAATATCATCGAATGGTGTATCTACTTCAACTTTTGTATATGCTGCCTTTAATTCTGCTTCGGTCCAAAGCGTTTTAGGATTATCCCAAAGGCACTGAGCATAAACGCACTGAGCAGATTCTGCGGCAGCAGTTTGTGCTGCACCAGCACCAGAACCTGAAGTCCCTCCACCAAATTCTTTTGATTTGAGTATGTCATTGAAACTGATTTCTCTGCCAGTGGTGAGTGCAAACTTAAATCCACGTGGTTGCTTTCCTGCTTTTATCACTGCTTCTAGTTCTGTATTTTTAGCAATCATTCCAGAAGAACCGTCAGTCAGTTCAAATGGATCACCATTGCTATACTTTTGCATAAAGAGTTTGATTCTCCAATCATACTTGTTGATTTCACCAAGAGTCAAACTTCCTTCAGATATAAAAGAAACTAGAGATTTCATTTTTTTGCCTTTTTAGATTCGTTTATATTATATTACCCTATTTATATGTTTAAGTAAACAAAAAAAACACCCCGAAGGGTGCTTTTCTTGGCATTGTAGAGATCTTAAAATCGTCCTAAGAACTGGGCGATTCGCCCAACGAATGGTAGGAGTGCCATTGCCATCAATAGATTGACACCAGTATGTGCCATTGCTATTCGTAAAGTATCGCCCTTCGGCATACCATCCGAGACAAGCAAACCTGCCAACCAGATAGTTCCGGTCGTTCCTATGTTAGCACCTAAAACTGCGGCAATAGCAGCAGGTAATGGTATCGCTCCTGATGCGACAAGAGCAATAATTGCAGTCGTTGATAGAGATGATGATTGCCAGAGTAGAGTCATAATGATACCACCAGCAAACATATAGAATACATTACCAGTGAACCAAGCGAGGTGTTCCATGTTGCCCATAGACTTCATGCCACCTGAAAATGTTTTGAGACCAATGTAGAAAATAACAAGTCCTACAAGTGCGGTCATTACGGGATTTCCTAGATCCATTTTTTTTACCTTCTTAAAAAGTTTAATACTATGTTCTTTGAGTTTCAGAGTTTTTTCTCTCATCTTGCTTTAGTCTCCATTTCATTGCACGCATACGATTCTTCTCTTGCCATTTGGGGTCATACTGTTCAAACCCTTCGATCTTATTTTGTTGTGCCCATGCGGCAATCATTTCAGGTTTATGTGCTTTCATCAATTTAACCTATCAATCAGTTTCTGTGATTCTTTTGGATTTTCGATTAGATGCCTTTTCGCTTCATGCAAACGTGATAGTCTTTTTTTACTAGCACGATCTGTACGTCTTGCTTTTTCTAAATGTGCAATTTCAGCATTTACAACATCTAATCCAAGAGACATTGCACGAACGTCTCTTTCTACACTTCTCATACTCATTTATTAAACCTCAAACTATATGTGCGACCATTGTGAGTAAAAGTAACAGTGCTATGGGAATAGACTTCTTTATATTCTTCTTCATAACGTGTTTCCATTCTACACTGGTTGCCTTTGTTGTTTTCTGTATTTACAGCACCACCAAGAATGGCACCCAAAGCACCACCACCGTTTTCACCAGGAATATTGTTACCAATAATTCCACCAATGATAGCACCTTCTAAAAAGTTATTTAGGTTAGATTTACCATTGCCTTGCGTACAAACCTGAATGGTGTATGGAGTTTGAACCACAACTTGTTTGTAGTGATCCTGAGTGGTTTCGGCAATGGCAGGAGTTGCTGCCATTACCATGATTGTTGCGATTACCTTTTTCATTATGATACCTCCGCATATTCTACTGCCTTTTCTAAGGCATTTACTTTACGAACTTGGTTGCCACCGAACCACTGTGAGTACAAACGATTGTCTTCGTTGTTACCCTGTAAGTGATCAGTCACATAAGTGACTGCATTAAATGCCTGCCACCAAGAACCCTCAGCATACTTTGCTCCTGGTTGTACCTCAAGAACATCATATGCTCCACGTGCATTACGAGATAGTGTATCAAGTGACAATTCTTTACCCTGTACACGTTTGTCTGCAGTACGTGGGAAAACAGTATTGAAAAACTCAATAACGTTGTCTTGAGAATATCTCTTTGAACCGAGGAACTGTGCCATCTCTTTGTATGTTTGCAGTTTTTCGGTAGCAATACCAAGTTGCTCTTTGACCATTGAAGGATCAAACTCAGCACGGTGACCAACACGAACAGAACGTTCGGCACGTTGCTCTAGCGATAGAGTCAATGTATTATTACATACAACGCGAATAGGAGTAAAACGAATATCAATCGTCTTACCATACTGATGTGGGTTTGAGAACAGAAGATAGGAATCAACCTGATCACCCTTGAACAACTCAAACGAGTCCTTGACTTTAGCAAGTGCCCAGATCATTCGTCCATCACGAAGTGAACCAGCAGTGTGCATTTCCATATCACCCTGCATTACATACTCTGAAAAGAATTCAAACGCTGTATCGTTTTGAACAGGTTTCCAGTTCTCACCAACGTTGGTTAGGATCTTACCGTCAGTTTCACGGACAAGAGATTTTAAACCTGTTGGCATTTTTTTACCATCAAATTCTACGAATGATTCGACTTCGCGAACACCCCAATCAAGACCTGCTTTTTGTTGCATCTGAGCAGGTGTCAGATCATTTGATACAGGAACTCCAAGACCGTGCCATGGAACTTCTCCTGCGTATGCCATTGTTTCAACTAAATGTGCCATTTTCTTTTCCTTACATCATCAACGAATAAACTAAAATAAAAGTGAAGAACACAGTCATCACTACTGCAAACAACATTTCCATACTGTTCGGCATTATACAAACTCCTTCTTATTAAGATGAAATGATTTATAGACTTTATATGCATCCATAACTCGTGAGATTTCATCAAATCCGTTATCAAGCATCACAACTAGAGTTTCAACGGTTTGACCATAAAACTCAGCACGTCTTTCCAAAATATTCATTGCACCTTTGATTTTCATTTTTAACTCCTCAATCAAAACTTTCTACCCTTATATTATATCATACTTTGCAGGAATAGTAAAGCTTTTTTTTTAATTAATTTCATTTTTTTTTATATTTCCCAATCCACATAAGGTGTGGTGCCCTTTATGGTTTTACGATAGTGATTTACCGCATTTTTTACGCGATTGGGATACTGACCCAAGTAAGTACCAGATTCTAGATCATCAATGGTAACGAGGTGTTTATGCACGTGCTCAAGTTTATCGTAATTATGCCTGATATATTTTGCAAGTTTATCAAACTCCATATCAGAGATGAGAGGTGTATCCTCAACATAATACGCATAAGCACTCATCAAATATCTAGCGATTGGGTGTTTCATGATTTTCCAATAAATCTAAAATTCTATTTGCTTGAGTCATCAGAAGTTTTTCATATACCCCAGTCCCGTCTTGAAACTTGGGGTTATATTCAACTGATTCTTTTGCCGTGCGAGCAAGAAATTCAGCAGCGACTTTCAGTTCGCCATATTTAAAAGCATAGTCTTTCATTTATGCACTCCCTATCAATCCAATTTTACCCAAGTCAACTTTTTCAAAAATAATTTCGAGTAGACCGATACGATCCAAGCATTCTGCTGATGGGTTCGTATTTTCGCATAGACGAGTATACTCGTTCTGGTATGCGATGAGTTTGCCCATAGTCATTGATGACATCATGTGTTCTGCTTTTTTCATAATTATGCTCCCAATCTTTCAAAACCAAAATCTTTAACTACATAACACTCACAATACACGTTGCTGATAACATCACCAACTGAGATTGAATGCATGCGATTTAAACGCTCGATCTTTTCTTCTGGACCGATGTTACCGATCTGGAATACTTCATCAAGATCATCTGCTTCGATAGTACAGACTTCATCATAAGCAGTCAAGAAAAACAACTTATCGACTTTACCGAAGAATCTAGCATCCATTGCTTCTTTTTCAGATTTACGATCTTTACGAATTTGGTGAACTGTATATTTCATTTTTTCTCTCTCTTTAGTTTACCTATATATTATATCATACTTTTAGCAGGAAGTAAAGAAAAAAAACAATTAAAATGAAAAAAAATGAAAAAAAATTTATTACTGGAACACGGAGAGGGTTAGGATCTGCTCTTGCTGACTACTATGGGAACTGCAGTTCTCTTGAAGAATGTGAAGTGTTTATCAACTGCAAACACGATGGATTCAAACAGGTAGAACTGTTGTATGAAGCAGCAGAACTTGGAAAAAGAATTATTAACATAGGATCAAACTCGCCTGATCAAGATAAGGATAAACCCCATATATACCAAATAGAAAAGTTTGCTCTTGATAAAGCGAATGAGCAACTGTTCTATCAAGGTATAAATACAACTATAATCAGATTCGGATATTTTGACTCTCCAAGAGTACAAGATATTGATGCTAAGAAGATGGACATAGATTATTGTTGTTCAGTTATAAATTGGGTTTTGAACCAACCCCATAGAGTCAAAGATATTACAGTATGCCCATAAACATAGATAAAATTTTGATGGAACTTGATTCTGTAGATGAGTTCCAAAAACACGATCAAGTTATGTTACAAACGAAACAAGGTTGTACTGATCCACTATATGGAACAGGGTCGCTTCTACAAGACCATGATGGTACTATGGAAGAAAGAGTAAAATTAGTAAGAGAAATAGAAAAAGAGTTTGTTGTTCCTATGTTTAGTGGATTGGTTTATACAAATTCTGTCCTAGAAGAACTGGGAATGTATAGGTCAAGAGTAATGGTTATGAAAGCAAAAGAATGCTATTCTTATCACGTTGATCCAACTCCTAGAATACACATACCATTGATAACTAATCCAGATTGTTTTTTTGTTATTGAAGATGAAGTGAAAAGGATACCAGCGGATGGTAATCACTATTATGTTGATACAACAAAAAAACATACATTTGTTAATGCATCATTTGAAAAAAGAATACACATAGTTGGTTGCACAGGAGAGAACCATGGCATTTATGTTTAGGCATAAAATCATATCAGGTCATCAAGATCCATTGAGTGATGATATGAGAATAGTACACGAGAGATACAAAGACGAGGGAAGAATTATTTCAGTTGTTCCACCCCATGATTCAAATGGGGATATGGTATGCGAAGTTCATTTTGATTCGGAAGGTTCGTTTGAATCATATCAAGTTGAAATTTTAGATGCCAATGATGTTGTTACGACAAGCAACATTATTGAACTAGAAAAGTTGACATATTAATGTACTATAAAGAAGTCGACTTTTTACCGGAAGTTCCTTCTTTATTTGATTTATCTTTGAAAGAAATACAAGAGTTTGAAAATGTATTTCCACACAAAGATTATGACCACACTTTTGCTAGTTATGTTGCACCCCAAGAACTCGCTGATTATATTCAAGAATATTTTGACTATCCAGTCCTAACAAGATATCAAGTTATCAGAGACAAAGTTCCAGTTCATACCGATCTTGGTATCGTAGGAGTGAAATATAACTATGTGTTTGAATCAGGAGGAAATAATGTACGAACTAGATTTTGGGATATGGGTCAGATAGTCGAGTCTGTTTGCGTACAAGAAAAAGTTTGGCACTCACTTCAGATTGACGTTCCTCATGATGTCACGAAAGTAGACAATGCTAGAATATCTCTGACGGTTCGTCATGAATAATATTTTTTTCTTCAATCCATTTACGATCATCAGTATTAGATAATCCAAATGTAATGCGATGAAGAACTCTCTTTGAAAGAGTTTCATCATCATTCTGATCGCGTTTGTGCAAACTTAGCAACTGATCACTTAAAACAATATCCCCGACTTCGTACATATGAGTGTACATATATTTTTCTTGGAATATGTGATCGTATAGATCATCATATAGTTTGGTATCGTTTGTAATAATTTTGCAGTCGTTATTGGTGTAGAAATATACACCTTTATATCCAGCAATATTTTCCTGAATCAACCACATCTTATACTTCGTACGACCTCGGAACTTCCCAGGAACATGTTGAGTAATCATGTTGACGGTTTCTTCATCACCTGCCCAGTTTTCTGGTGAATATTGGTATTCGGCATACACCCCTTCACACCTATCAATGAGTTCTTGTGGCATCTCATTATATGCTTTGTTAGTGTTTACCCAACTTGTTGAAGTGTTTTCACAGTCTCTATAACCTTGTAACGCAACACCGTCTGCACGTGTTGGACCATTTAGATTAGCATGCCAGTCTAGTTTACCGCTCCCGAATATACCAGACATTTTACCATTTACTTTTTCTCCAGTCACCCTTTGAACTGGATAGGTATCCCAGTCACCCCATTCTTCTGGACTTACGAACTTATCGAATGAATGTTTATCTTCACCTGTTATGGGATCAAATGCCATATGTGGCCAGTTTGCTATCGGACCAATCTTACTGACGAAATTAGTAAAATGCCCAGTAGATTTCGTTTGGTTTTTTAAAACAACGATAACCTTTTCTTTAAGTATGTCAGCGATATCTTGACCATTTGTATCACGAATATCAATATCTAAGAAGTGTGCGTTCATTTTGCGAACAAAGTCCTTATAATCAAATAATCAAAATCAAACTCCCACCAATTTTTTCTTAAATTGAATGTCGGTGAGTTTGATTTCCAGTGGTGGTTATTATGCAATCCAGCACCAAGAAACAATAATCTTAGTATTGGTTGGTTCTTACTTTCATCTTTAGTTTCATACGATCTGTAACCAAACCTGTGTTCTATGGTATTGGTGATGCCATAAAGCAACCATAAACTTATTGATGCCATAGAAAATAATATAATCAGAGGAAGCATAGTTCCTACCGCATATGATATTGCGGATAATAAAAGTATCCATGCTATATTAATTTTGAAATAATGTTTGTGGGTAAATCTTTGGTGTGAATCCCTAAGCAGATCTCTGGTTATTTTGTGATCGTAATTTTTTGTGCTAGGTATGCCAAAGAATGGTTTTACCCAACCGCCAAAATATGGACTATGCGGATCATCTTCTGTATCAGCGTCTTTATGATGCAGTCTATGCATCGTCGCCCATGATAAACAACTTCCGACTCCTGCTACCGTACCCAACCACAACAAAACACGTTCTTTGAACTTCGTAGTTTCGTACGACTTATGTGAGAAATACCTATGGAATCCTGCTTCAGAACCTACACGAGCGAACGTGAGTCCAGCATAAAATACTGCTATAAACTCGAGAACACTGACATGTTCAAGATAACACCATGCTATCACAGACAGCACGCTAAACAAATACATTAATCTTAAATGAAAAACATATTCATTGTTAAATATTTTTATAATCCAGTTCGTACCAGTGTTGGTCAACACCTCTGTACTCCTTTATTCCTTTATATTTCCATTTACCTCTAGTGGGTTGAAACTCACTAGGAATACCAGAGGATATCAATCTATCCCATGCCTTTGCTAATCTTTTATGCTTTTTATCATAGTCATGTACAGTTAAATATATTTTATCTGTAATGGCATTTTCCATAAAAATAGGCACATAGTCTATTTGAGCGATTCCTCTATATTTATTACGATATTCTTTTAATGTGTAAAGATAACATAAAACTTTTCCATCTTCTCTACACCCACATATTGATATTGGTTTACCATCCACGGTAGCAATTAATAGATACCATAAATTTTTACTAGAAAGATCTTCAAACCAAAGTCTCGGATGATCATTACATTCATCCAATATTCGTAACACTATTTCTTCAGTCAATATATCTTCTGGTTGACATCTGTGAATAGTCACATCATCATAATAGTTGCTTGACCAATTTACCTTCATTTATCAACCTATCGTTATTCATCTGTGCCATAATGATCACACGTTCTTGATCGGTTGGATTCCAACCAGCATGTTCCTTTACAATATTCCAAAAGTACATCGATCCACGTTTAAGTCTATATTCATTTTCTTTGTACTTTATATGGGCATCACAGTTCATTGGTATAACTAATCTAAATCCATGATTCTGAAACTGTTTATGATCGGAGTGAAACTTAGTAACCCATCCTGGTTTTGCTAGAGTAAAATGTTTTCGAAATGTCTTAACAGGTAAACTATCTAAAACGCTCTTTGTATATTCACCTGCTCTCTGAAACCCATACCCACCATAATTATCCTGTTTAAATCCAAGTTCTTCAAAATTTTCCATCACTTTCTTTGCATCAAGTTTAAATTTCTTACTCATGCTGAGATAATAATGGTCTTTACTTGGTTTTCTCATATTCAAATATTCTTGATATAACCTATCGGCATCAACCTCTATACCAAGGTCAACCACATCAGGATATTCTGATAATGTGACTGTCGTTTCCTCGAAGTCATAATCACCGAGAGGAAATATTCCATAATCAGAAGTAGATTGCATATTCGCCATATTTTTCTACACTTCTTGATATTAGTTCTTTATGCTTTGCCTCGTCTATAATACCAAAACAACTCACAATGTATTTTTCTTGCTGAGGCATTGTCGCTCCATGCAATATATCATGTTCATTTATAGCAAAGCAATTAGTTGTGTTTGGTAATTCTATGTGTATTCTTTTGCCATTTATTTTTACATAGAAACTTTTTTCTAAAATATTATTTAGAAGAATTTTAAAACCATTTGGTTCAGGTTGCTTACGAAGTATCGGAGTGTCTTTATGAGCGACTATGTTTGCTTTTTGATTTAATACCTGAGCATGAGTAACCTCTCCTGGATAGTATTCTAAGATTGGTTTCATTTCCGGAATGTTCCAATGCACTTCTCCAGAGTCATATCTATTTTCATATGCTTTATAAAATGCAGACTGATTCCAATCAGTAGTTTTCCCGCAAACTGGCAAACAATCCCAAGCATCTGGATAAAGATGATGGGGATAGAAGTTATATTTTTCTATAATTGATTCTAAATTAAATTTTGGAATATCAAGTGGTATGTATGCTATATTCTTCATCAATATGCTCGCTATATTTTTTGATCAAATCATCCCAGTCGTTTTCCCTTGACCAATATTTTGCCATGACTCTCCACTCATCTCTATCATGATCAACTTCTACTTTATGCCACTCGTCCCCTTTAAATAAACATGCTCTATCGGTTATGTGCATAGTCTCGACTTCTTTATATGATGACCTCAAATGTTCACTGTTCGTTTGTCCAGATATAATGTGAGATCCTGCTCTTTCTTCGTGTTGACTATATTCCTCACCAATAGGTTCTACCCACACTGTTCTAGTTTCCTTTGTACAGTTGTAGACTGGTACATTTAGATTTGCCCAAGCTTCGGTCGGATCTTTATGCACTTCAAAATGATTTACTTCGGGGTCTGAACCATTAAATCTAAAAAATACAACTGAATGTTCTCTAGGATTATATAAGGGCAAGTCATCTAACCAAGGAAATTTTTCAATGTAATACTCACGCATGTGCGTAGGAGTAATAATATATTTCATGTGTAGTTCTTTGTATTGACCAGTTTCTATTGCATGATCATACAGTTCTCTGGTTCTAGATATCCACAAATCAGAAAACTCTTCACTGAGAAATTTATAATAAATGCTCACCTAAAACCTCTTGCATATATTCATACTGTAAATTTGGAACCCATAGTTTTGCTAATACACGTGTTTCATCTCTGTTGTGCTTTGTGCGTGCTTTATGCCAAACATCGCTTTTGAATATAATTGCTCTGTCGTTGAATGAATAACTTTCGATTTCATTATAGTCACAACCAAGCATTTCGACATTATCATCATACCCCTTAGATCCATCTGCCCGATATGTATTTTCATTTTCTATGGGATTCAACCAAGTGGTGACTGTATCACTATCACAACCATATAATGGCATAGTTATAGACCAAACAACATTATCTGGATCTTTGTGCGCCATTATATGGTTGTAGTCTTTACCACTATTTTTAAAAAATATAATTAAATTTTCATCTATATTCCATGTAGGAACTTCAGTGAGCCATGGAAAGTCTTTTAGATAATCGGATTTTATTCTATCTGGGTGAAGAACATACTTCCAATAAGCATGATGGGCGTTTTGAGAAGCATGTACTTTATCATATAACGAACGGAATCTTGGCAACCATAAACTTGAAAACTCATCGCTGAGTTCTTGGTAAAACTTAGGCATTCAATATCTCTTGACTATCTACTGAAATAATTAAATGTACACGTTCTTCATCACCATCATTTTTTGCCCAATGTTTAACGCCAGGATTAATAAACCAAACACTTCCATCTGCTGGAAAGTGGGTCTCTTCTCTACCGTTTTGACCGATACCACCAAACACTGCGTTTTCATTCGTGATGATCGGTATATGTAAACGGATCCCATACTCAGTATTATAATCTATGTGTTCTTTTATTTCAGACTTCGGTGCTAATTTAGCAAATCTTGTTCTATGGACGATATCTTTGCCTATCGTATCAAGGACATAGTTAAAATAATCTGGTGTATCTTTTACTCTTTTTCGAAACCATCTTTCATCTGCTTTAGCATCTCTTTTAGCGACTGTAGAGTCCCATCTAGTTCCTGACTTTTCAGTTCTTTTGTCTAAACTAAAATCTTCATCCCATTCAACCAATGATAGTTGTTGGTAACTAGCTTGTTCCCATTCTATATCACAAACACAATCTACATCTTTAAGTTCTTCTTCTTTGAAAAACATCTTCGGGAGTCTTGTGTATGTTTCACATAAACTAGCATATTCATTACCCAAACCATCCCAAGTTTTAGTATTAGAGAACTCTTCATATGCTGATGCTAGTTCAATTGGATCGAACTTAAATTGTTCTAATCGTTTGAAGACTGGCAGTTCAGTTCTTTTTTTCCAAATACTCATCTAATTCCTGTAAACTTTCTAACACTATACCGTATTTAAAAGCATAATATAACTTCCAGAACGGTACTGGATTCGCATTTACCCAAACTTTAAGCAAACCATTTCTCTATCAAATAACCGCATATATCATATTTATGCAATCTTATTTTGTTTGGATTATCATGGTGTGTTTCGTGGAATCCATCACCCCAAGTAAGTAAACCGTGAATGATACTATTATGTGGTTTGTTATTCCTGTGGTTGATAGATAAAACCGATGTTCCTAATAATATGAGAACTGCTGCTGGAAACAACCATGCATATACCAATGCAAATGGGTCAGCAAAAAATAGCAAAGTAGCATAAATTAAATTAAGAACAAAATAAAACTTTCGTTGAAACAATAAAAATTTATCTCTAAGTAATCTTCCTGCATACTTTATATCCACTTTAGCAAACATGGTAAGAAAGTGAACTCTGAACACACCTAAATGATCTGGACTATGTGGGTCTTTTTCAGTATCAGCGAACCTATGGTGTGCTTTATGAATAGCAACCCAATCTATAGCAGGTCCAGTCAAACCTATAGTCGCACACAAAGTAATAAATCTTTCAAACCAGATAGGACATTCAAACGATCTGTGCGTCAGCAATCTATGGTATCCCATAATCATACCAAGACATCCGTTCATGAAATACATGAAGAAAGCGATTAAATAGTGATACCAATCAGCATACATTATCATTGGTATAATAGAAACGTATGCTGCTATTTGTAATAGAAATATTCCAACTGCGTACATTGCAACTCCAAAAATTAATGGCACTTCTGTTGCTAGGTAGTACCCACCCCGAGTAACTATGCTGCTAGAGCATAATCCCCATATGCATTGTTATCGTTTGCATTTAACGTCTTGTGCGATTTACGGTCGTCACCTACCGTGTTCTCCACTTACCTATTCAGCACCTGTCGATCCTATTTCGCCCCCATCATAATGAGATCAATTTCTTCTTGGGAAAGAGATCTTCCCTTGTTTGCAGCACCAGTTTTTTGTCCATAAGCAAAATGTTTTGTACGAACAACATTAGAACTTCCTAATCTTTTTTGTTCTTTTTTATTTATTTTGTTTATTTTTTTTCTAGTTTTTGCTTTCATTTCAATCTCATTATGGTGGAGGCGGGGGGTATCGCACCCCCGTCCAGTTTACCTTTCGATTTGCTTCATCGAACAATACTATTTAGGGTTTTGCCGCATCTAATCCGTCGACATATTCCATCATAGTTGCAAGAGCACCATCATCTAGATCACCAAATGGTTTGAAGTGACCTGTCTTGATATGATGTGCAATATGCTCTGCATGTGCAGCAAGATCTTCTGACATATTTGTCATTGGTGCCATATCAACCATTCCTGTGTCCATACCACCCCAAGTATTGGTTTCAGTCCATGTACCGTCCATTGCTGCTTGTACACGTGCGATATAATATGGACCCCACTCATCAAGGATAGCAGTCAATTGAGTATCAGGTGCAAACTGAATCATATCTGATGCTTGACCGAAACCTTTAATACCATTAGCAGATGCTGCTGCCAAAGGTGAAGGAGAATCTGTATGCTGAGTAATAATATCAGCACCACCTGCCATCAAAACCTTTGCGGCATCTGCTTCTTTACCTGGATCATACCATGTATTTACCCATACAACGTCAATATCAAAATCTGGATTTACAGAGATTGCACCGAGATAAAAAGCATTGATACCACGAATCACTTCCGGAATCGGGAATGATGCAATATAACCAGCTTTGCCTGCCTTTGACATATGACCAGCAATTACACCTTGTACATAACGACCCTCATAAAAACGTGAGGAATATACAGAAAGGTTTGGTGCTGTTTTATAACCTGTCGCATGTTCAAAGAGGATATTAGGATTCTCTTTGGCAACCTTTACTGTTTGTTCCATATAACCAAAAGAAGTAGTGAAGATCATGTCCGCACCTTCTGCAATCATACCACGCATTACACGTTCGGCATCAGGTCCTTCTGGTACTGATTCAACAAATACAGTTTCAACCGCATCACCAAAGTGTTCTTCAACTTGCTGACGACCTTTGTCGTGCATATATGTCCAACCATGATCGCCGACTGGTCCAACATATACGAAACCAACCTTAAACGGATCTGCCTGAGCAACCGTTGCCCATGCCATTGTCATTACTGCTGCTGCAGCAATTAAATATTTTCTCATAAATTTGTCTCCTATGAATTTAAAAGATTATTTATATTATAAACTAAATCGGCATAAAAGTAAACCATTTTTTTATAAATACTATCGAGAGTGATTTATATTTTCCCCTTGACATATATCTAACCCTTATTCAAAGGTAGATCGAGATGGTAGTCGCAGAAGTGCTGACAGGTATAGCACTTGTCAAACAAGCAACGGACTTTATAAAGAGTAACATTGATACAGTAAAAGATATTAGTGAGATTGGTGATACAATCGAAGACCTCTTCAAAGGTGAAGAAGAGTGCCAAAAAGCACGTGCCAAAAAAGCAGGTGTCGGTGGAGTTGGTGATCAACTTGGTATCAAGTCAGTTGCCCAAGAAATTATTGATGCTAAACTAGCACAAGAACAAATGCAAAAGATGAGAACAATGATAGACCACCGTTTCGGTGTAGGAACGTGGCAGTCTATCGTTGATCTAAGAGCGAAACGTATTCAAGAAGCAAGAGAAGAAGCATTACGGATTAGAAAAGAAAAAGCAAAGAAGTCAAAAGAACTACAAGATGCATTACTTCAAGCACTCATTTTTATAGTCATTGTTGGCACAATGATTGGTGCGTTTACTTATGTGTTGATTACATAATGCTTTTATTTTGGTCTGTCATTGCATGGATAGTTATAATGATTATTATACTATTCCATAATGTGTATATGGCAGACCAATGTAATTACAGAGTTCCTACTCGTTGGGACGAGATGAATCGTGGACGGATAAGGCGATAAGACCATAGTGTAAGACTTTTAACAAATCTTTTCTGGCATCCTCATGGGTGCCTTTTTTGCCATATCGCTGTGCATATTTCAAAACATTACCAATACAGAAACCCATACCATGACCACCGTCAACGATAAATTCAGTTGCTTGAAATTTATCTTTGGAATAGTGTGCATCATAAGTAGAGTCAATGTATTTTTTAAACTCATCAATTAACTTTTCTTCGTTGAACTTATAATCGATCTTAGAATCGAAGTAGTCACTTGGTGTCAATTTCATTGCATCTAACCCTAAATGTTCACGGACTGTTTTTCTGTCAATTTTTTCTTTACTTTTATTTTTCATCATAAAAACTTTCTAAATTATTTGAAGGAACATATCTATCGTTCGGTTTATCGTATCTACCTTTTCTTTGGCGATACTCCCCATCCACTTCTACATATCCGTCATAGCAAGTAACGCACATAGATCTAAGTGTTCCTTTTTTATCTTTTGATGCCGATGCTTTACCTTCACCGTGTTGATAAAATTCAGTGATTGGTAAAACTTTATCGCAACAAGGACATCTTTTCACATTCAAAGTTTCTTTACCATAAACAGTATTCACTTTTCTCGGTTCATTATTAATTCTAATCGGTGCAGCAGTTAGATTTTCTCTCATTTCACTTTTCCCATCTATAAAAGATATGTTCGTCAATTACTATAGTTTGTGTTTTCGATGATGCCCATTCAGGGTTTACATAGTCGGCATGATAATGAGTTGCACCAACGGTAAAATCATCAAAATGTCCATTATAGATTTTAAAAGCGATGGTCCGAGCAAACTCATAAACGTCAAGATCATAAGCAGGAATGTCATCAGACTTACCATCACAATACCAACTGAACTGGCAACGATGCCTAACAGGGATAAGAGTGTCAGTGTTTTTCCACGATGGTTTAGTAGGTCCTTGCTGAACAACCTCACAGTATGAATGAGGAAAGCGATCATCGTTAACACGATTGCGAGTTGTAAGAGCGACACCGATCATTCCCTTCACTTCTTGGTTTCTTGCCTCCCAATAGATATTATCTGCAAGGCATTTTTGTTCACTGAATGAAGTATGGTATGTAGCAGCAATTGCTTCTTTACCCAATGCAGATTTACCAGTGACTAAACCACCGATAAATGCTACTGCCATAATTGGTGCGAGATACTTTAACATTATTTCACTTCTTCTGACAATTTCATTACACATATTATATCATACTTTTGCAAGGAAGTAAAGACTTTTTTTTGTTTTATTTAAACTTTTTTTCGTATGCCTTTTCGAATCCATCTTCATACCGATATGCTTCTTCGTTATACCAAAGTCTTTTTGTATAACTATTATAGCAGTCAAACACAGTTTCTTCGGTCACAGTATCGAAAGATCCTTTGACCATCCAAAAAACTCTATGTGCTTCTTTATGACTTGGCAATGAACTTCTCTGCCAGTGGGAATATTTCGGTGATAGCTTTAGCACATGCTATCGCAATATCTTGACATTCTTTCTGAGTTCCGTTGCCAGAACGAAGTTCAATGAAATGAATCCATGAACGAATAGTTCCATTCATGTACATACGACTTGTTATCAATCCTTCTGGCAATACTGCTCGAGCTTGTTCCTTTGCGATACCTTGTTTGATTGCCCAATTATATGTTTCAATTGATTTATCAATGACTTCTTGCTGCTTTGAAATCCAGTCGTGGTGAAGTTCTGATTCACTATCAAGTTCAATTGAATTTTGTCTGTTCTTAGTATCTTGTAAACGTGCATCTCTTGTAACAAACCCTAGATCTTCTGTAGGGTCTGCATATCGTTGACTAAACTCCTGAAACGAAAACGAACGATGCCTTAGTATTTGCCGAGCAATATCACGAGTCGTTTCTATTTCTATGCAAGCAGACACCATCTCGAAAGGCGACCAGTGCTGGTGCTTTGCGAGATAGGATAATAAACGTTCGGACGTTTTTTCGTTATTTTGGTTCGAGGGGTTCGAGACACGGGCGCAATACGCAATGAGTTCTTGGATATCTTTACCGACATGTAGATTCTCCGCTGTTTGACTGTAACTAATTAATCTTGCTTTCAAGTGAATAACTCCATCACTAATACATATAAACCATAACCATATGCCGACCACAATACAATAAAACCTACAATGCTTGTATCGTCATACCCATATTCATCTTTAAGACCTAGACGTTTCAATATTTTATTCATATCAAATCACTCCACTTTTCAAGTTTCTTTTCCTTTTCTGCTGCAGCATTTTCTACTTCAGACCAAGAAACAAAATCATATTTTTGAATTAAACCAATCATACAATATACATCACCAAGTTCTTGTAAAAGTTTTTCCCTATACTCATCATCAAGTGTGCCACGTCTTAGAATTTTACTACAAACCTGTTGAAGTTCTGCACATTCTTCCATAGTGATGACCATTAGTTGCTGACGAGCATCAAGTTCTTTCATCATGGTATATATCCCAAACAATAATTTTCTGCGGCATCTTCTGCATATCTAGCACTATGCACTACTCTGCCACCATCTTCATGATTAGAAACCATTTCTCTAGAAGAAATTTTACTACCACCTTCCCAATATTCAACAAAGAACAATTCTTTTTTGGTATCGAAATAAACGATTGCTTCTCTTCCTTGATATTCTAGTTCACCCCAGTGGTGGGATATTTCTTTTATAGACATCTCTTAACCTTCTGCCTCATCTTCCCATTCTTCAAATAAATCTTCTTCCATATGGTAACGAAGAACGGTCTTAATTGAATTTCTTACCATATAGAATTTATCAAGACTTATGTTCGTTTCACCTGCACGATTCATAGCAGAAATCATTTTGATATCATCGTTAATATCTAACCAATCTTCTTGTAATTTCGTTATGATAATATCGTGCGCATATTCATCTGAAATCTGTATAAACATTATGTCACCGTAAAATCTTTAAACTTCGACATTTTTTCTTGCATTTCAGATTTGTCAAACACAGGTGTATCATCAGTTAATGTTTGTTCATTTTCATCAACATCAAACAGTCGCATCTTAGCACGATCAACGCCAACAACAAATCGTTTATCACGAGTCGGATCATTGTACCTGTTTTTCAACTGTTTAACCATAATTTGCCCTATCTTCTCCAGTTCCTCAGTCGATATAAGAGCGAACATGAGATCCGCTGTAGCTGGCAAACCAAAAGACTCAGACGTATCTTCCAAACCAACATCACTATTTCCATAGCCTGACCTAGTAGTTTGGGTGGCGGAAAATACAGGGACATCGAACTCAACCGCGAGACCGCGAAGTTCTTCTGCAATCGCCTTAATGTAGTTGTAAGAATTGATAGCACCACCCATTCCTTTCATTCTTGAACTTGAACAAATATTTAGGTAATCAATAAAGATGATATCTGGTTCAAATTGACGTTTCAGTTTCAGTTCGTTGAGTAACGCACGGAAGTGACCTGCATGAGCAGAACCAGTAGGATATTCTTTAACAATCAATTTACCTGTAGTCTTACGAGCGATATCTTCAACTTTAGTACGATACATATCCTTAGACATATTTGGTAATTGGTCTATGGGAACATTTAATAGATTCGCATCTATGCGTTCCGCAATGCGTTCCTCAGCCATTTCCATGGTGATATAAAGAACGTTCTTACCATCCACCAAAGCACCTGAAGCAACGTGACACATAAATAAAGACTTACCAACCCCAGTACCAGCAAGGGCAATATTAAGGGTTTTATTAGGTATTCCTCCCTTCGTGATCTTGTTAAAGTATTCAAGATCGAAAGGTATTCTGGACTCCTCTTTATGGTAGAATTCGTATCGGTCTTCGAAGTTGTCGATGTAGTCATGTCCGACATTAGTATCAAATGCAACACCCAATGCTTTAGATAAAAGATCAGGCAATGCTCCCTTAGTTAGTGATTCATGTTTACCGTCAATAATCGAGATTGATTCCATAATCGCATTATGGATTGCTCTATCCTGACACCACTTTTCTGTACTATCAACCAACCATTTATCGTCAATCGTTTCAATCGCGAATAACTGTGGAACAATATCCATAGCAACGCGAAACTGATCGTCCGACATATTTGTCGTTTCTTGCAGTTCAATAGTAAGTGTTTCAGAAGTAGGAAGGCGATTATACTTTGCAACATACTTCGCTGCTTCTTTGAACAGTGATTTATAAACACCTTGAAAATAATCTGCCTTTATGAAGGGAAGAACCTTCCGCATAAAATTTTCATCTGTTAGGATATTTCTTAGTATTGTTTGTTCTATATTTGCTTGCATTTAATTATTATATCATATCCTATTGTAAAAGTAAAGTGATTATTCGCGTTCTTGCATTTCAAGTTCATCTGCTTCGATCGCTTTAGTTATGATATGCTCTAGGAGTTTACCTGCAAAAATTTGCAGTTCTTCATCTTCGGTAGATAACTCAAGATCAGGTGATTCTACAATATCAAAATTAAACGATAGGGTGTCAGATCCATCCTCGTTGAAACTAATCGCACCATACTGTAAGGTGGTTTCGTTATACATTCCTTCGAGGATACGAACACCCCAAGCCTGTTCGTGAACAGGATTAGGGACTAATTCGTACGTTACATTTTCCTCATGCTGCATCGTTATCTACATCTTCTAATGCATTAGAAAGATTACCACCGATAGCAAATTTACCTTTTACAAACTCTTTAAAGTCAGTTTCTTCTAGGATTGGTTTCCAGAACTCTTCGGTGAGAGTTTCTTTTTCTCTGACTTTGGGGTCCACCATTTCTCCAGTGCTACGATCGACACGACAATACCAACCATTGCTAGGTTTCGCCACGTACTGTCCATCAAGTGCCACGGAGAGCAAACCAGAATAATGCTGCACACCACCATCCCAAGAAACGGAAATAGGAATCTTAGTTTTTTCTTTAACATAACGAGACTTCTCCACGTTGATTACAAAATGATATCCCTTGATTTCTGTGCCAACCTTATCTTGTTGACGACCAAGGATCCAAATGTTATCTGCACTGTAATAGATACCTGTACCACCCGATACAATCGCTTTAGGGAATAAACCGATTTCCATATAAGTATGATTCACCGCAAGCAGTGGAATGTTTTTCATAGCAAGATAAGGTGTGGTCATACGGAACAAACCTTTTAATGCTTTAGCACGACTCATATCTGCAACTGACTTTTCGTTGATAGCATCCTCAAGTTCTTTCTTAGATGCTAAGTTACCGACAGAGTCAATAACAACGATAACTTTATCATCACGATCTAAACCCTCAAGTTGCCCGATCAGGTCAAACTTGAGTTCTTCTACATTCGTAATTGGTGTATGCAACACTCGTGATGTATCAATATTATATTGTTCAAAGTATGCTTGAGGCGAACCAAACTCTGAATCATAAAATAACATAACAGCATCTTTATATTTTTCGAGATATGCTGCTGCCATAATCAAAGCGAAACTCGTTTTGAAGTGCTTAGATGGACCTGCTAGTACTGTAAGTCCTGGAGTAAGTCCTCCGTCAATATCACCTGATAAGGCAACATTCATCATAGGAACGCTGGTAGTCACCATGTCCTTTTCATTGAAAAACTTAGAGTCAGACAAGACTTCAGTTGCCTTGACTTTACTATTGCTTTTCAGTTTATCCATAATACTCATTATTTAATCTTCCTTTACCTTATATGCCATATCTTCTTCTAATTGTTTTACTCTAGTCAACAGTTCATCAACCTGTTTCTGTAATGAATACTCTGTGACAATGCGTGGTGATTCTTTTGCAAACTGTTCTTTAATCCAAACTGATGTCTTTGACATTTTTATTCTCCCTGTCGGAAACTCTTTTCCTGAGATCACTTGAAGAGAATCTGTGATCTCTCTTGTTGTAATAAATTTCTATCCCTCGCTTTGAGCAAATAGCACGACCTGTAAATGTTTTCTTTTTATATTCTTCTCCTATTATCCTGACATCTATATCATACATATTCAAGATATCTTCAAGATCCTTTTCTGTAGCATAGGGAATTACCTCATCAACATATCTGATTGCTGATAATTGAATAAACCTTTCTACGATTGTTTGAACAGGTGGGTTTTTGTCTGCACGATCTAAAGAAGGGTCTATTTGTAAAGCACAAATAAGATACTCACATTGATCTTTTGCTTCTCGAAGCATTTGTACATGACCAGCGTGTAGCAGGTCAAATGTAGATGCAGTGATTCCTGTTTTCATAATTACTTATATCCAATCTATCCAAAAAACTCTTCAAGATCTGAAGTAACTTTTTCTTTAAAAGATTTTTTCCAAGCAACTCGAACTTCGGTACGAGTAGAAGAACCTTCTTCGGCAACCCACGATGGATTTTCTTTTTCATATTGTTTTACAAACTGAGGGAACAATTTTATAAGTTCTTTCTGAGACTCATCCTGATTAGCATTCCTTCTATGTACAGAGTTGCCACCCTTCGCTCCATGCTTATGGTCAAACACCCAATCATGTAACACAAGATTCTTATAACCTTTAGTGAACATAGCAAGTAAGGCATAGAAATCTTCAAGGATAGTAGCAGTTGGATTGATTTCTTCTAGACCAGTAAACCGTACATCTGCTTCTCTGAACATACCTCTGTTCAAACCATAGCAGGAATATGATCGAGTGATCTCGGAGCGACTTTCTTTATGTAAAGTGTTGCTGCTTTTAGGTGATGGACCAACCCAAAAGTAATCATCAAGTTCACGTTCGATCTCTTCGAACATTTGCTCATATTCTTCTGGTTGTGATAGGCGAACATGCTTGATTTTACCTTCAACATAGTTTCGCTTCCAGAATATACATTGGTCGTCTATCACTAAAACCTTTTCATCAAACTCTAAACATGCTTGACGAACCTTCGGAATCTGTAGTTCACCTTCGAACTCATGTACAGTCATTCCAGGGTTTTTTTCTTGTAACAATTTACCACGACCACTATGCGTGCAAACAATAATCTTTTTACGAATAGACTCTGGCATTTCGTAATAACACTTTTGCATTTCTTCACGTTTATATGTCGGAATTAATATCTTCATTGTCATTCCTTATTATACTATATTTTATCAATTAAGTAAAGTCTTAATTTTGTCAACATTGAGTGCTTTGTCGTCGACATAAACATCGGCATATGGTTTACCAAATATTATATCATCGTATGGTACGTTATGTTTCTTCAACCAATCCACTGTAACCTTACCAACGTCTTTATAAATTTTATCTAGATCACCATTATGAGTTAACATACGTCTAGCAGTATAGATTATTATGGTGTTCCCAACCTTTAGTTTATTTATCGCACTGATGACTTCTTCATTAGGAGTTGCCAAAGCATACTTTTCATGAGTAGTTTCTGCATCATGGTTAGGAAAGCAGATTGTGTCATCTAAGTCAAAGCAATATATCATCGCACCAATCTTTATATAATTTTTGATTCTTTATATTATCTGAGTGTAAAGGTATAAGACTGCACATCAGACTAATAGTGAGAACATCTATAGTTTCTACGAACTCTCCATAGTGTTCATGTAACCAATGTCTCCACTGATCCTCGTATTTTTTCTGGTGGTTCTTGTAGACATAATCATCAACATACAAACCGCCATCGATAAAATCATATGGAGTCGTAAATGTTTGATTGAGTTTTGCTAGGTCATACAGGAAAGAACCGTACAAGTCACCCTTTGGGTCAATCAGTTTAATTTCGTTTGTTCTTTCGTTATAGAATATGTTACTGGCAACCATATCTCCGTGCATGATCGAGGTGTTCTGGTTAATAATCTTTTCATGATCATCAAGCATACCACAAACCTTTTGAATCTTATCGTAATCAAATATGACTTTCATACGATCATGCGTTTTAGTTTTGACTTCTCTGAAGAAGTCGCCAGCACCTTTGTAATGTCGTTCTCGCTCGATGTAACCACGAACCTCACGCAGGAAGTCTGAGAAATTATCTAGTCCAAGAAATATCAAATAATCACGCAATGTAGGATTACCGACTGCTTCCATAGTATATGCAAACTGTGGTTCGTAACGGATACCAAACGTTCTTACAGTATATGGTTTGAGTATGGGTGGTATGTTTTGAAACCAAGCATATTCTTTATAGATCTTGTTCTTATCGCTTGAACTTTTGATCACAGTGTACTCGTCACTCATGATTTCATTGAAGTGGCGACAGGCAGGAACTTTTCGCTCGTTGATATATTCCTCAAGAGTACCAAAGTCACGAACAGAAAACTCATGAAGTTCTAGATCATCAATATCTTTTAACCAAAAAGAAAATTGAGTTTCTTCGTTGATAGGATTGTTAATGATATCGCCGATATGAAGGAAGTCCTCCTGCGAAACATAATACAAACCATTCAACGCCCACAGTTCTTCAACCGCAGGACGTTCTTTAGGTTTATCAAACAGTTCGATACCTGGAGCAACCAAGCACCACCGTTCCCAGTCATGTACTATTTGATAGGATAGAAAGTGTTTATCAAGTTTGACTTCATCTTCGATAATGATATCGGATAGAACGATAAGCACGTCATCACATTCACGACGACCCGACCAAACACTGGTAAGTGGACCTTCGTTCTTAGATTCGTCGGGAATGGTCAATGTAACCTTATCAAATGTAGGATACATACCGAGTATCTCTGAATACATATCGAGATATTTTCGTTTGACAACGATGGTGAACATGTCAACCTGATCATACAACTTCTCGATGTTATGCTGTATGATCGGTTTGCCATGGTATGGTAGCAAAGATTTCGGATATGCTTTACCTAGATCTTTGAATCTAGATGCTGCACCTGCACTTGGAATTATACAATTTATCATATCACTATTATATCATAATTCGAGTAGAAAGTAAACTTAAAAGAAGTCATCAAGTGAAGATACTTCTGCCTTTTTATTTCCTACAAGTCCATCTTCGTCGATCATACCTTTAGAGACTAGGAAATCATTCCACTCATCTTCTGCCCACATACCTTCGCTGATGCCGTTCCACTTAGTGCGTTGTAGTGGATGGTCAGGATTCAGTCGACGAGACTCAACATACTCATAGCGAGCAGTTTCGTACTCTTTTGATTTGAGTTCCTGCATACCGTCACGCATATATGACACCATAGAGATACGTTCCATATCTTCAATATCAAGACCAGCAGGTGGAATCAGTTCAGTGTTACCATGAATGATACCAGCATTATTTACTAGCAACGCATCTCCTGGACGTAGATTAACTGCTACACGATATTCTGGCAGTACAAACAAACCACCTTCCCAACCGATGTCACCTTTAGTAACGGTAGATAGATTAGAAAATCCTGGAACATAGTTAGCACCGTCACGATGCGCAGTTGTACGATAGTTTTTGTTTACAGTGATAGTAGAAAACGCAGTATCTTCTGCTACAATAAACCGTTTATCTAATGCTTCTGCAACTTTCTTTTGACGTGCATATCTCTCAGGAACCAGTTCAGCAAACATGCTGTTGAGTTTACGCATATATGGATAACACTTTTCAAACTTACCCATGTTCTGCTCGGTGTAATTAGTCGCACGACCAAATGGAATACGAGGATACCGATCATAGAACCCAGCGATACCAGAGTGGATTGCTGCTGTATATTTTGTATCTGTAATGAACTTCTTGATCTCTTTAATCTTTTCAACAGTAAGTTGATCATTCTGTAATAGATTTAAAAAGAAGTTGTCATACTCATATCCTGCCTGAGCAATCTTACCACGATGCCATAGTGACGCACGTTTGTCCCAGTGAAAATTAAGATCACCGTTTTTCTTTACATAGTCGTCCATAATATCTTGAGGTGTTTTACCTTCAAGATTATTACTTTGCAGAAGTTTCATAATATCTTCTTGCCAAGGGAAAACCCAATCACGATTGCCTTGCTTCTGTGTACCGATAGTTCCAGTAGACGTACCACGATTGTTTGATAAAGTGGCAGCACCGATCAAACCATCATAGGCACCATCCATCTCTTCTTTGGTAAACACGTTCTTGCGAAAGCGAAATCCAAGATTCTCTTCGCTATTGAACGCACCATCAACTGTAGAAACAGGTGGTGCATAAAAATCTGCATCACCATCTACAATCATATCAAAGTGAGTATCGTCTAGAAACTCATTGAGTAGATGCTCACAATCTACTTTGCGTGTTGCTGTGATGGTTCGGATACCATCAATCATTTCTTCATTAAACATGAAAATCCTCCATGAGTTATTATATCATACATTGTTATTTATGTAAAGTGAATTCTTTATCTTTTCCATATATTCTTGAACAATTTCAACTTTACGTTCATCAGTTTCCCTATGGTATCTTGGAGCACTGTATTTCAACTTATCACCAGAAACAATTATAGATTCCTTTGAAACACTAAGCATCTCTGCCACTTGATCAATCTCATATTCAGAATTTCTAAAATATATAGACAAGACTTGGTTCTGAGGAATTACTTCGATCGGAGACTTAGAGGCAGGGAATCCATCAAGTGTTATTTTTCTAATAGAGTTAATCCAAATAGAATTATTCGGGATATCTACCATACCAACAAGACGTTTTATCATTTCATTGGCAGATTCACGTTCTCGAACAATCTTTTGCTCAACTTCATTGCCTTCTAGTGGAACTCTAGGATAACCCATACGATTACAATAGGCATCCATCTCATCTAAAATATTATTCTCAGGATCTTCGAACCACTCAGTCTTATCACACCTTGAACCAGAATTAAAATTATGTACAACCCACTCTAGGTCATGCATAGACTGTTTGTCAGGACATTCCCAAGCAGCAATGTAACTATAACCAACTGGACCTTTGGTTCTATTCAACTGATATTCGCGTTGTTCTAAGTTAGTAGTGAAACCAACCTTCCTGTAAGGAAGTGCTGTGCTTTGCGACTTAAACAAATCGATATACTCACCAAAATAAACGTAAAACTTTTCCATCATATTATTCCTTATCTTCATACAAACATTTATGGCGCATTGTAGCACAACCATAACAATCACAATCTTCTTCATCATACCTATGAATCGGAGTAGTTTGAAACTCAGTCATAGTCATACCTAAGAATTTTATTTCTTCAGTTGTATCATAATCCATTATTAAAGTGCCTCTACAACTTGCTGCCATAATTTCTCAGCACCGTCATCATCGGCGAAACCTTCGTCAGCAGCAAAGTCCATAGAAGAACCACCCATAACGGTAGTCGCTAGACCCTTTTCTCTTACAAAAGAAACTAACTCAGAAACACTTTTGCTCCAGAAACGATCGTCATCACGTGCTGTAAGTGAAAGACCTCCGAAGTCTGCGTTCAAATACCAAACACCAGTTGTATCATTAATCTTTGTTGAATGAATAGTCATAATATTTTCCTCTCAATTAAAACTCTCTACCCTTATATTATATCATACTTTTCGATAATAGTAAAGGAAAAAATGAAATAAAAAGAAAAAAAGTTTACATATTTTTATAGACGTATTCAAGCGCTCGATCTGCCTCTTTATCCATAGGACGGTGGGCATACCAGTTACCAGTTTCCGAATCTAACTCACGACACATCTTAGATATCTCGGCAGCACTGATAGGATATTTTCTTTTGATAGCATTACCAGCAACTGATACCATAATTTGAAACATTTTATGGTACCAACCAGTGTTACTTATCGATCTGTATTCTGCTTCCAAATTGCGAGGGAAGAAGGGACAATCACGATAGGACGACCATTGAACATCAGTCTGGTCAAGTTTTTCTTTTCGATGTTTGATGACTTCTTTTTGAATTTCTTCGGGGAGTCTGTCAAAGAAGGAGTTGAGATTTGATTTTTCTGCATAAGCATGCTTTCTCATTAATTGATTAGGATCAATATAATCACCATCTCGATTAGAAAAAATAAAGTTATGAGCGACAGCATACCTCGCAGGGATGTAATACATTCTTGATAAGTCTTTAGTCTGCTTATCTGCGAGGTCGCCGAGTTCTGAGTTAAGAGCGAACCAGAAGTGCTTGATTTTGTCTCGTTCAACCGATGTCGTAAGTGGGAAGACAATTCTAAACTTTGCCTGACGTATCGTGCTGCTAGCTGTGCTATAGCAAACGAAATAATGACTACCGAAACGTTCAACCAAATCATCTTTTAGTTCCTTCTTGCAAATATAATCGTCAACGTCTACTGCTGCCCAACCTGCCCACTCGATGACATTAACATTTTTACGAGTAGTATCAGGAGTGTAAACAGCAGGAGACATTAACACTGCGTCTTTTTTAGACTCTAAGTTTTCATCTGATAATTTATATAGGAACTTTTCAAACGCAGGGAAATCAGGGAAATCCATACGTTTGTCAGTTTTATTATCAAATATGTTTTTAAAAATAGTTAGAGATATCATAATTATACATCACAAGTTCTTTGCGTTTCTTTTGCTCTTTTACATAGTCACCAACCGAACGCATAGTATATGTCAGATCAAATGCATCCATATTCCAACCATCGAAACGGTCTGTAACTTTATCATCTGCATTATAAGATATTAATTGACTACATGAAGATTTGTTACATCGTTCAGCAAATAAGTCATGATCAAACCCTTTATGCATATCACCTTTCCTACCATACAAACTATCTTTGATATCATACGGTGGGTCAAGATATACGAAGGTATCAGGACTATCATCAAGCAAATCAGAATAATCTAGATTAGTAATTTTCCAGTTCTTAATAATATCAGCATATTCTAATAAAGTATTTATGCTTCTTATGCTGAAATTACTTTGAGAAGAAGAAAGACTGAATCCTGACGATTGAGTCAGACCACTGAACGAGCATTTATTGATAACATAAAAACAAACTGCCTTTTCAAAGTCAGATATATCTGTGTTTATCTTTTCACGACATTCTAAGAATAGACTTTTAGCACTCTCGTCTGAGTTAGCACCAGATTTAAGATACATCACTTCATTATGTAAGTGTATAGAATCATCACGCAGATGCTTCCAAAAATTATACAGTTCCCAATATTTGTCATTTACCCAAACATTTAGGTTAGGGTATTTTTTAGATACAAAGAGTGCGACTGAACCGCCACCGAGAAAAGGTTCACGATAGTTACTATAGTTACCGACAATCGGAAAGTAACTATCCAGTTGTTTAGTTGCTCTAGACTTTCCACCTGGATATCTCAGTGGTGTTTTCAGTCGCTTCAATGAATCCATAATACACTCCAATCTTGAGCATATATTATATCACGTTTTCTGGAAAAAGTAAAGTGTTTTTTAAGTCTGGTTCAGAATAATTTGGACCTTTCAAAACTTTACCGTCTTCCCTATAGATAGGTTTGCCGTCCTCACCGAGTTTGCTCATATTGGATCGTTGTACCTCTGCGAAACATCTATCAAGGTCGATTCCGAACGCATGACCAGCACCATAAGTAACATACAAAATGTCAGTAAGAGCGTCAGCAACACTGACGAGGTCTTTATTTTCAATCGCATCCCACATCTCCTCTAGTTCTTCGGCGATTAACTCAAGTCTTAGTTTTTGAATTTCTTCGCTGGGAAAGTCAGGATCCTTTTTCACTTCCTGTCCGAACGTTTCCATAAAGTCTCCGACCATTTCAAAATTAGTTTTATCCAAAAAAATCCTCCAGTGTTGATTGTTCCTCGATTGACCAGTTCATAGCATCGAGGATTGGTTTAAGTGGTTCTACAAAAGTTTTATCAAACTGCTTTTCATAATCTACAAACTTATCTAGTGCCACTTCTTTAGGAATAACATCCGGAAAGGCGATGATATTTTCTTTGAGTGTGTTTGGCATTTTAAGATAGCAGAATTTGATTCTTGTACCATTTACAATGAGTTCATATTTATTATTTAATTTAAAATCTTTTATCGTTTTGTTATAGAGGAGCGACCCACGAACGTGAATAGGTGTACCCTTCTTGTAAATAGTTTTGCGATCACTCCAGTCAGTAATATTCGAGACAGACCTCGGAAATGCCACTGCTTCGGGTGGGAGTGATTTGAAATCCTGTTTGAATTTCTGTATGAAGTTCTGAGCATCCTTTTCGTTGCCCGATATGATGACCCTAAATATTTCTTTGAATTTATCTCGGACAACCTCTGGAGTGGAGGATTTGATCGCTTCAATACCCATGATCTTGAGTTTCGGTTCAGCATACTGCACACCTTCACTATTATGCACGTTCAGAATATATCGCTTTTTCGCAGTCCATATACCGCGATCCGCAATAACCTCACGACCCATTTCCATACGTGGTTTGTGACAATTAAATTTACTGTACAAATCTTTATATGAATTACCGATGATAGGTTCAAAGTGTTCCTGACATATCTTGTCAAGAAACTTCACAGGGTCTTTAGGATTGAGTTGTTTTACAAGGGGAGCGAAATTAACATAAAGAGAATCGGTATCAATAGCAATAACGTAATCTTTTCCATTGGTTTTTAATACCTCATTCATTGCTTTGTTCATGGCACGTTCTGCCCACTGGATAACCATCTGACCAGTAAGAGTTACACCCTCCGCAACCTGTAGATCAAAATATTTAAAATATTGGTTACCAAGTGCACCATACAAAGAGTTCATAAGAATCTTAATCGCCATCTGTTGGTTTTGTAGTCGATTAATTTCTTTCTCTAGTTCATACGTCTTTTCTTTTTCATATGCCTGTTCAGCAGCAAGCATCTGGTTCTTAGCAGACCGACGATCATCATAATATTCGATAATCAGATTAGGGATAACGCCATCTTTTTCTTTGCTGTATGTAGAACCGTTGGTCGCAACTGCCAAATCTTTTTGACGAGCAACAGGATGAATAGGATCGCTATCCGTACCGAAGAACTGTAGATAATGGTCTACACCACTGGTTGTAGTATTTTCCCTTTTCAAAGTTTCTGGGGACATATTCCACTGTACAATGATATTAGGATATAGACTATTTAAGTCAAACGAAACAACCCAATCATGAGAACCGACCATAGGTTCTTTAACATAACCACCAGCAAACTGTCCACCCTTTACAGAGTCAGACTTACCTGCAGGTGGAGCAATCTTATCACGATTTAGTTTACGATAGATGATAGATTCCCATATACCTGTTACACCGAAAGCATCCCTGTAGTTTACACCACCCTTATATGCCACGGTCATGATCAATGTAATCAAACCCATCTTATCTTCAATACGATCAACGAGTTGAACATCTTTCATGTTATAGTCGATATACTTTTGGAAGTCATCAACATAAAGGTTTTTGAGTGAACCACTTTCTTCATAGGAAAGTTTCTTTTCACCGAGCACGACATACGAGATATGATTCAGTGAATACGATTCCTGCTTACCATAAGCATATCCATATTTTTGAAACAGTTCAAGGTAGTCAAGAGTGGCAACACCCTGAATCTCATAGGTCATATCCTTTTTGTTCATACGTGTGACTTCACGATAGTCAATCATGCCCCAAGGACTGAACTTCTTTGCCTGATCTACACCAAGTATTTTAGCAACACGATTAACAAGATAGGGAATATCAAAGAAACGTACATTCCAACCTGTAACCACGTCAGGCATATATGCTTGCCAGATATCCAAGAACTTTAAGAGCAGTTGATACTCGTCATCAAACTTATAATATTTTACAGGTTGGATAAGTGCTTTCTCTACATCATAATCACCATAACCAAATACACGATACACACCATCAATATTATTTTTGATAGTGATAGCAGTAATTTTTTGATCTGC